>Ga0206131_10003881_pt1 | contig 16860 bp, 17 predicted proteins | sample Helgoland_Spring_FD_148636 | JGI IMG/M metagenome (GOLD analysis project Ga0206131, IMG submission 148636) | Pelagic subsurface seawater microbial communities from Kabeltonne, Helgoland, North Sea - Helgoland_Spring_Bloom_20160517_1 | ecosystem: Environmental > Aquatic > Marine > Epipelagic ...
AATTGATACTATATTGGTATTAGATTTTGGCTCTCAATATACCCAACTCATTGCAAGAAGAATTAGAGAAAGTAATGTCTATTCTGAGATATTACCTTGGGATATCAAAGAAGAAAAAATTCGTTCTATAAATCCAAAAGGGATTATTTTATCTGGCGGTCCAGATTCAGTTACCAATAGCTATACTCCAAGAATTCCTCAAATCGTATTTGATTTAGAAATCCCTATCTTAGGAATTTGCTATGGTATGCAAACTTTAGCTGAACAAATGGGGGGTCAGGTAATATCTGCTGACCATAAAGAATTTGGTCATTCAGAGCTTCAAATTACTAAAGACTGTGTTCTTTTTGATGGATTACAGAAGAACCTAAATGTTTGGATGAGTCATGGCGATCAAGTTCAAGACCTGCCAGATGATTTTGAATTGGTTGCATCGACTGCAACAGCGCCTATTGCAGTTATGCAGCATGAAACCAAGCCTATATTCGCACTTCAGTTTCATCCAGAGGTAACGCATACAGAAGATGGGCAAAATGTTTTAGATAATTACTTGTTTAAAGTTTGTAAAGCACAAAAAGACTGGAAAATGGATGATTTAATTGCTCAAAGAATTGAAGAAATTAAAAATCAAGTTCAAGATAACAAAGTTCTTTTAGGTCTATCAGGTGGTGTTGATTCTTCTGTAACAGCTGCATTATTACATCAAGCAATTGGGAATAAACTGGTTTGTGTCTTTGTAGACAATGGCCTTTTAAGAAAAGGTGAAGCAGAAGAGGTGATGAATACATTTAAAGAGAATATGAGTCTTAATGTAATTAAATCTGATAGCGAAGAAGTCTTTTTAAGGCATTTAAAAGGAGTAACCGATCCAGAGCAAAAGAGAAAAATAATTGGAAGGACCTTTATAGACGTATTTGATTCTGAGGCTACTAAAATAAAAAATATTCATTTCTTAGCTCAGGGCACTATCTATCCTGATGTCATTGAGTCCTCAGGCTCCGAATCTAAAGAAGCAAGAGTTATTAAATCTCACCACAATGTTGGCGGCCTTCCAGATGAAATGGAAATGGATCTAGTCGAGCCCTTAAGAGATCTATTTAAAGATGAGGTTAGAAGAATGGGAGTTGAGCTTGGCCTTTCTGCTGAAATGCTTAATAGGCATCCTTTCCCTGGTCCTGGATTGGGCGTACGAATACTCGGAGAGGTTACTAAAGAAAAAACTAATGTTCTCAAAGAGGCTGACCATATTTTTATTCAAGAATTAATAAAAGCAGACCTCTATAACAAGGTTAGCCAAGCATTTGCTGTCTATTTACCAATCAAGTCTGTTGGAGTTGTTGGTGATGAGAGAAGATATGCAGAAGTCATTGGCCTTCGAGCTGTGGAAACAGTGGACTTCATGACAGCTCGTTGGGCACATTTACCATATGAGTTTCTTGAGCATGTCTCTAATCGGATCGTAAATGAAATAGAGGAAGTCAGTAGGGTGGTTTATGATATTTCAAGCAAACCCCCAGCCACCATTGAGTGGGAGTAATAACACGCCCTACAACCCCCATTCCTACGCTGTTTCCCTTGTTGTAAAGATGTTGTAAAGACGCATTCCTTCGTCTTTGTTGTAAACATTGTTGTAAAGTTCTGCTACTATTACACTTCATAAGTGTATCAAGTATGTAATACAACTTACTTGAAGATGATACATTCCAAACTACACCTATAATGGAAGTAGTTAAAAAATAAGGAATGTATATATGGGACAAGCAATATTGAAAGTTGATTTTGTAAATAAAAAACTAATAACAGAACAACAAAACAACTCTGACTTCTACAAAAACAAACACGAACTTTGCGATGGCGAAGTAACTATGTTCACTACTTCAAATAGTGGTGGCAATTGGCAGATGCGTATGCGTGTACAAGGGCATAGGCAATATCATCAAAAGAGTTTAAGAACTAAAAACTTTGAAACAGCAAAAGAAAGAGCAAAAATAGAACACGCAATAGCGACTGTAAAAGTAGACGAAGGCAAAAGTCTGTTTAGCCCAACCTTATTCAAAGCAATCCAACTGTATTTAGAACACAGAGCAAAAGATGTATTGGCTAAGAGAATTACTAAAGGAAGACTTAGCACAATCAAAACACAAATTAAGTGGCTTACTAAGTACCCAACAATAAACACCGAACACCGATTAGATACATTAGGTAAGAAAACAATATACGACTATCAGCAATTTCGTTTAGGCAAATACGCATCTAATCAAACAATTCGTAATGAGTTAGCAACTATCAATCATTTTTGTAAGTGGGCAAAAGAAGAAGGGCTACACAATACAGAGAAGTTCTTATATCCAACTATTAAAATAGTTGGCACAGAAGCAGAAGCAATGAGGCGTAGAACATTTACCGATGAAGAATACAGCGACATCTGTAAATGGTTACGCACTTACTGTTCACTAAAACAAATCAAAGCAGATAAGTTAGACGACGATAAGGCTTTTGTTAGGCACTTATTTAGAAGTTATTTTTTAATACACGCAAACACAATGATGAGAAGCGGAGAGTTGTTTGGGTTGAAATGGAAGAATGTAAAAGTATATGAAAAGGACAATTATAAATGGGCTGAAATTATTGTAGAAGGAGAAACAAGTAAGGTTAGGAAAGACAGAGTGTTTGTTGCGAGAGGTGGTAATCATTTTGAAAGACTTAAACGACTAAGCAAACACACTAAAGGTAGCGACTTTGTTTTTACTTTGAATGACAGCACACATTGGCACGCATTAAATAGACGAGCATTGGAATATCACTTTAAGAGATTATTACAAGGAGTAGGTATTACAGATGCTAAAGAAAGAAAACTACAACTATACAGTTGTAGGCATTATGGGATTAGTAAGAGAGTAAACAATGGAGCAAACATTGTTCAGTTAGCAAAAGACTGTGGCACAAGTGTTGAGCATATTACTAAGACTTACTATCACTCCAATTTAAGAAACAGCGAAAGGAATATGGCAATTATGTACGAGGAGTAAATATGAATACATTTGAAAATATAACAGTCTATAAAAACCAATATGTAAAAGTTCAGTCAGTAAAAATTACTGTACCTTTAACTTTTGGAAGTGAAGAAGATGAAGTTAAGTTCACAACTAACAATAGAGAACTAATTCATTTGTTTATAAATCGGCATCCTATTTTTTCTAATAGCGATTACAACCAATGTATCAATAAGTTAGTTGAGGTAATTGTTGAAGATAATAACTTAACGCAGAAACAAAAATGTATGTATGAGACTTGGAACAGTTTTGGTATTAGTTTAGAGATGGGAGATTGGACTGCTTGTAGTAAAGGCGAAGCAGATAACTACAAATATGTACAAGCAGAGAAACTATTTGAACACTTAAATGGCAGAACTGATTTAACTGCTAAGAATTATTGGAGAATTTCAGCCGAAATTAAGCATAAATCCCCTTCATTAAAACCCTTGTTTACAAGCATTACTTAAGTAATTGGTGTAATTACCGCTATATACCAGGCAAAATTGCTTAGAGACGCTTAGATTAAGTCTAATACGCCGAAACTATTGTGGTTATAGGCTTTAAGTAAGTATTCATTTACCCAATTATTACGAATAAAACGAATATTCCGATAATTATTAGGGTGTAATACACGAAATTAAAGGCGAAATTAAATACGCCTATAATTAAATCAATTAAATAATCAAACACCGATTAAATCTACAGCCCCTTTAAGTTTTGGCACACTCACATCTATGTACCTTTGCGTAGTTTGTAAGGAACTGTGACGAGCAAGTTCTTGTATCACACGCACACTTACGCCCTTTTCACTTAATTCAGTTATAAAACTTCTACGCCCACTATGACTTGTTGCGTTTGGTATGTTTGCGAGTGTGTATAAATGCTTAAACAAGTGTTGGATAGTTATGCTTGTGAAGTTTCCCTTCTGTGTTCTTAGTAAATGGCTTTGTTTTGCTTCTGCTATGCGAGGGAATTTAGCAAAATACTTAGCAAGTTCCTTTTTAAGTGCCTTACCTATATAAACAGTCTGCCCTTTATTGCCCTTTGTTTGCGTTTTATTCAAAGCAATAGCATCTAATACTTCGTTATCAGCACTCAAAACATCCTTTACACGCAAGTTAGCAATTTCAATTGCCCTCATTCCACTCCAAAAGGATAGATAAACAATCAACTTGTTCCTATCTGCGTGTTTTGTCAATTCACAAACTTTAATTACTTTTCTTATTTCTTCTTTTGTTAGCACTTGTGCTTGTTTCATATTTCTTTCTCCAAGTTTTACCTACACTCACTTTAGAAACATTAAGTAACTTCTTTAGTCTTTCTTCTTCTGTCTGTTTCTTGTCCATAAAATATAAGTTTCGATATTTCAATAACAATAAAGCCATATATTTCAGAAGTCATCCGAAATTAGAGTCTTCTGCGAACCCTCTAAAATGCTACAAACCCATTGAAATAATACATTCCATACATTTAAGTGATAAATAACTATGAACATTAAAACTGTAAGAAATAGCGTGGGTGAAGGTAGGAAAAAAAGAAAAACAAAGTAGAACTATGTGGAGAGAGACTTCGGAAAGCACAAAAAATTATGAAACTATATGAGATTTATGAAGGGATAAGGGCAGTAAGCATTACGGATATTGCTGAAAGGATTGTTGGACTTAAAACAAAACTCAAGTTTAAGGAAACAATTAGTGATGCTGATTGGCAATGGCTAAGACTGACTTGTGAAAATCAAAGTATTCTCAGCAAGTTAAGTAGAGCAGTTAGCAGTTATATACAACCTACTATGAGTTACAACGAAATTGATGATGAGTTTTTAAGGAGTGGTGGCACTTGTGCTGAAGCAAGCCTTTTTCTAAAGGAAATAAAAAGAGATATGGATTACGAAGCAGAAACAAAAATATTACAAGCAACTGATCAAGTTATGAATAGTGAGGAGATGGCACAGATTGCACAACAGCAAGCCTATGTAGATTTACAAAACTCGTACACCCAAGCAACTAATGACAATGCTGAACTTGTTACTAAGTTGGCAAATAGTGCTACTGACATTTAGTTAGTCCTAAAAGGTACATTGCCTTTGTAAGGTTCTGATAAATAACTTGTATGGAAGCATACAAGGTTAGAGAAGCATACGCAGAGTGGATAGACACAGAGCAATACGACTTGTTTATTACACTTAATACTGAAAGCGAAAAAACTTTCAAACAACTAAGCACAATGATTAGGCAAATGTTTGGTGGAGCAGAAACACAGTATTTTGGTTATACAAAAGAAGGCTTCAGCAGAAGAAAGTTGTATTCCAACAAAGATAAGTTTCACATCAAACGAGTAGTAGCAATTGAAGGCGACAACAAGTTAAAGAAAAGACATTCACACATTCTTGTTAAAAACTTAGAAGGTGTAAGCAAAGAAGGAATGGCTGAGTTATTGAGATATGAATGGTTAAAACTTAACAAAGCAAAAAAGAATAAAGAGTATTTGTTTAAGGCTATTAATGACTACACACCACAAGCAGTTAGTAGGTACAACACAAAAGACACAAACAAACAGAACAAACAATTAGAAGATGTAATTTGTTATTGGAGCAGTTTCATTAGTAAACAGAAGTTGTGTTGAGCAACTATCGTAATAAACAATAAAACTGAATAAATTACAAAAATATAAACGCACTTTTGGGGAGTGTGTAGCATTTGCTGTGCTTAATTACTTACTACTATTTATCACTATTAGTAAGACATTAAGGAGAAATTAGAATGATATTAGACAAGGTATTTAACACACTGAAAGAACATAACAGAGGTTTAACTAAAGTTGACTTTACTGAGCAGTACTTGGGAAAGAGCAAATCATATTTGTATGTAATGAAACACAGAAGGCAAGACATCAGCAACGATAGTTTATGTAAGTTGTATGTGGGATTAAAGCAGACAGCAAAACAACTTAAAGAAAATGGCTTTAGTTCATATGAGGCTAATGAGAAGTTAGCAGATATGGTTTTAGTTGAGTTAGAAAATAAAGTATTAGAAGAAATCTAATGGCTACCAAAACAAAAAAGAAAATCACAACACTACAAGTATGTGATGCTTGTGGGAAAAACGAAGATGATGTTAAGAAGATGTTGCTACTTCCAAACTACAACTTATGTAATGAGTGTATTGGTTTAGCATCAGAGTTAGTGGAAGAAGATAACGAAGAACACATATCAACTTTAACTTGGCTTATGAGGTTAGGTATTAAGCCAAAAGAGATTAGGAAGATTGTTAAGAAATAAAAAAAGGGCAATAAAGCCCTTTTTCTATTGTCGCCTAAAAGCGACATCACAAAGTTTCACAAAATCTAATCATTTTTCTTATGTCTCCTTTATGAATATCTATTGCGTTTTCTAACTTGTTAAAGTCCAAGTCAGCAACTTTTGGAACATACTTTGTAAGCAATGGTTTATATAACTCTGCTTGTGCATTTATAAAACTAATTGGCATACATCTACTAACAATACCTTTATCAACTTTATCAAAGTGATTAGTTGTAAAGATGAAGATACTTTTGTTGAAGTATGTATTGGTTAGCAATGCTTTTAGTTTTTGCTGACTTACAGAACTAACAGTATCAAACTCATCAAAGATGAAATATTGATATTTCTGATTAGTAAAGCAATCAACAAAAGTTTGATTAAGCATATCTTTATCAATGCTATCAACCAAAGCATCAACATCACTTGCTCTCAAACTACCACACCCATAAAAGTTAGTATTGATAACAAACTTTTCTAAGTGTTGTTGATTGGGAGTTATTGATATTGTTGTTCCGTTATAGTCATAACAAAAGTTATAAGCAGTCTTATCTTCAGCACTTGCTTGTCCATACTCAATAAAGATTGGAAGGGCATTAGCAAGTAGTGTTTTGCCACAGCCATAGTTCCCAAAAAACATTAAGCCTTTAGTATTATGTGAAGGGAAAGTAATCTTCCCCTCCACACAATTATTAAGCCACTCTTTATGAACACTATTAGCAATAACGCAGTCAGATAATGAAGTTGGCAACACAGTCATATTAAGATGCCTTAACCGATTGTCTTGCTTCATCTTCCACAGCATCAGCATCAGCATCAATACTTTCTGCTAACTGCTCATCATAAAACGAAGTAGTTATTGGCTTAATGAACTTGTCATTAGTAACAACTTTCTTCACTTCAAGTTTGCCTTCAGCATTAGGCACTACATACAGAACGAATGCTTTATCACTTTCAACACCATACGCATTATCAATTGTATTGATTGCTTCAGTGCTACTAACAATACCTACAGCAGTTGATAACTTCTGCTCAGCAGTCAAACCACTTTTAGTATCTTTAGTTTTAGCATTACTAAGCACTCCATTGATGCCACCATTATCAGTTAGCCAACTAATAAACTTGCTTTCACGTTGCTCTGTTTCAATAAACTTATTCAGCACACTTGCGTATTTGCTTGTAAGTTTTCTATCCATATCAAAGTTAAAAACAAGTTGAACAATTTTGTTAGGCAATTTATTTGCCTTACTTTCAAAATTGCACTTACTTAGTTCAATGTCTAATTCAGCATTAGTCATTATCTGTTGCTCATTAGTTTGCTTACTGATTGTGTCTACAAGCAAGTAGCACTGATACAAAATATTGTATAACTCACTCTTACTTCTATCACTCCAATTAAGTGCTTCAGTTCTTAATTGCTCTACTGCGTGTTGAAGATTAAAAAGTCCTAAAACTTTCTCCCCATTTTTAGAAGTTTGCTTCTTCGTGTTTTTAACAGTTTGCTCTGTTTGTAAAAATGACATATTTTTCTTATCCATTCTTGCTCCTTAATGTTTTATCAGTCTTATTACAGACGCAGACTGATAAAGGTTATTTTGCGTCTGAACTGTTGTCGCTTTGAAGCGACATATAATCTTTGTATTCTTTTTCAGTAGCCCATTTCATAAAACTGCCTTTTCCATTTTTGCCTTTATGTTTGCTACATCTCATAACAAGTCTTTTGTGTTTCTTTGCTCTATCTTGTTTCTCAATAAACCAATCGCATTCGCTATGTTTTTGTAATGGGCTTAATCGCTTTTTCATTTAAGCAACCATTCCAAGTGGTGAGTTGCTGTTAAATAAAACAGCAACTTTGTTGTATGTGTCTTTACTTACTAAGTGTTTAGCAAACTTGTAGATGAAGTACTCGCTTGTATGTTTAACAACACCTTTGTCTTTCATTGCGTAAAACACAGCATTGCCAACTTCATTTTCAATTTGCTTAGCCATAGTTTTTGCGTAACCAAGTCTGTTTAGTTGCCAATGTATTACACGACTACTTGGTGCTTTATCTAAAACAGCACAGCCTTGTACAAAGTTATTAAAAGCAATCTGCTCTAATAAAGTGTCATTAGAAGGCGAAGGGCATTTCTCTAAAATGCGAACTACTTTGCTTTTGTGTTCGGCATTATCGGCAAGTCTTACAAAGTGCTTGTAGTCAGCATCTTTACTGATACGCACTCGTATGTTGTTAGCAAGAGTTTGTAAGCCTTTGTAGTCAGTTGAACTACTAATTTTGTTAGCAACAGTTTCGTAGTCGTTCTTTAGTTTTTGTTGTTTTAGTTCTGTCATAAGTTTCTCCTTTATTTGTTAACCTATACGCATATTTTACCAACCGTTATTAGGGCATCATCTTCAAGTATGTTTATGTAAATACTTGATACCTTGCTTAGGTTTTTATCTGCTTAATTACGAATAGGTATCTATTATCTCAAACACTTTTATGGCATCATCTTCAAATATGTTTATAAAAATACTTGATACTCACTATGCCAAGCAGATACTTTCCTAAGCCACAGCCACTTAGCCCAAACACAAAAACTTGGGTTGAAGAAGGTGTGCGTTATCAAAAGGACAAGCGAGTAAGAGGTGGAAAGAGAAGGGTTAAAGGAACTTGGACTACAGACAGCATTTATTACTTGTGGTTTGAGTTTTTGAAACGAAGTGAGAGATACAAAAAGGCTTGTGCTAACAATGGCAAAGGTATGACTAAGTTGCACAAAGACTTTGGCAATATATTTGAGTATGAGGGTATTGAAGGCTTTTGGCGTTGGTGGAACGAAAGAGGGCAACTATTGTTTAGTACTAAGCCTTTATCAAACATTGATGCTTTTTTCACTATGGCTGATATTGAAGATTACAAAACGGAAATTGATAAAGGAAAAATATTACTACTGCCTATCCCTTCAAGTGGCAGTAGAGAAGTAATCAAAAAGTCAGTAAACAAACTGATTGATGAAATTGACATACAGCAAGGCAAAGAACACAAACCTCAGTATGAAGTTGAGTCACAAAAGGTTGATGTGAAAGGATTACAGAAAGCCTTATTGGCACACGACTTAAAGGCTAAAGGCAGAGATATATTAGAGATTGGTTTGATTGTTAGAGAGTTCGATAAGAAAGAGTTTAATGATTGGTTAGCAGACGGAAGAAGCGGTGAGAAGAAGGAATACAGCATTGATGAGTGGGCTGATTGGTGTGACAACAATAGAGCAGAGTATCTGCGTATTGTAAGGAAGGCTACAGATACAGTTTATAAGCGAATGAATGCTGAAGATTTAGACGCACACGATTTAGATGACTTGATTGATGCTGAAATGAGAAGACTGAAGACTGACTATGTTCGAACGAGTATGAAGAAAAGTATACGAACATACACACATAAGTTACTTAATAAAGCAGACAGAAACATCACTGCAGTTGGTAAAGGGAAATTTGGCTTTGGTGTTTACAAGAAATTGTTAACTGTTAAAGAACAATAAATCTAATATAAGGTTAAAATTTGCACATGAAATATAGAGCAGAAATAGATGGTTTACGAGCATTGGCAGTATTGCCTGTTATTTTATTCCATGCTGGCTTTGAATGGTTTAGCGGTGGTTTTGTTGGTGTAGATGTTTTTTTTGTAATTAGTGGTTACTTGATTACAACCATCATTATCTCAGAGATGGCTGAAGGAAAATTCAGCATTGTTAATTTTTATGAACGTCGTGCTCGACGAATTCTTCCAGCACTATTCTTTGTAATGGCTGCGTGCTTACCGTTTGCTTGGCTGTGGCTAACACCAACTGACCTAAAAGACTTTGGGCAGAGTCTGGTTGCGGTATCCACATTTTCTTCCAATATCCTTTTTTGGCTGAAAAGTGGCTACTTCGATACTGCCGCTGAACTCAAACCTCTCCTCCATACATGGAGCTTAGCAGTTGAAGAGCAGTACTACATACTTTTTCCAATTTTTCTAATGCTCACTTGGAGGTTAGGAATTAAGTGGGTCGTAATTCTGCTTTTTATTGTTTTTCTTTTTAGCTTAGGTCTCGCTCAATTGGCGGTTGATGCTAATATCGTAGATTATTTTATTGGGAAAAATAATTTATTTGGAGATCTCCTACAAAATGCAGTTGATAATCCTGCAACGGCTTTTTATCTTCTTCCCACAAGAATTTGGGAGTTATTGATTGGGGCCTTTCTCTCTATTTACCTTTTGCATCGGGCTCATATAAAAAATATCTCAGCGAATCAATTTTTGAGCTTCTGCGGATTGATAATGATTGGGTATTCAATATTTGTTTTTGACGACAGAACGCCATTTCCAAGTCTCTATACTCTTATACCTACTATTGGAACTGGATTGGTGATTTTATGTGCTATTCCAAAGACCTATGTTTATAAATTGTTAAGCCAAAAATTGATGGTTGGGTGTGGCCTGATTTCTTATAGCGCATACTTATGGCATCAACCACTACTATCTTTTGCTAGGCACAAGTTATTTGAAGTATCTGATTTGCTGGCTATTATATTGTGTTTCATGTCAATTATATTAGCTTGGTTTACTTGGTATTTTGTTGAAAACCCTTTTCGGAATAAGAAAAAAATACCTCGCAATAAAATTTTCGCTGGGTCGATCATTGGTGCTCTTCTTTTTATTTCGATTGGTTATAGTATGAATGCCACCAATGGATTTGAAAAAAGATCAAATTTTTCAAAAGAGCTACTAAATTCGTTTGAAGTAAAAAAACCTGCATCATGTAGAGAAGTTGTTGTACAAGGACTTTCGAAGCCGCTTGGATGCAAGTTAGGAGTAGAAAAAGAATCTGTAGATTTTATTCTTTTTGGAGATTCTCATGTCCCCCCACTTTTGAGTTTGGTTGAAAGATTGGCAATTAAAAACGGGCTTAGTATTCTTTACTCCTCCAATGGTGGATGCCTACCTTTTTTGGATACTCACCTGCAAAGAAAAGATAGAAAGGCAACATCTTGCTACGATGTAAATGAACAAATATTAAAGTTTGCAACAGAAGAGTCTGTTAAAGGAATTATCCTTGCTGCTCGTTGGTCATTTTATACTTATGGTGACTACAACTTTAGAGGAGGCTATTTTATTTCCAATAATAGAAATGGACCTTTTAATCTAAAAGATACTCTGCAAGACAATTTTTATTTAGGACTTGATAAGACAATAGAAGAATATTCATCAGCACAGATACCGATACATATATTAACTCAAGCACCTCATCAAAAAGTTGAACCAGACTCAGCATATTTTTTAATTTCGAAAGGAAATACTTCCATCGATTCACTATCAGTAACCAGGTCTGAATTTGATAATTTGAATGAGTTTGCTATGGATGCTTTTATGATGAGGAAACATAAAATTAATATTTATGATCCCACAGATATTTTCTGTGATACTAAGCTTTGCAAAATTGGCACTACAAGAAAAAGTTTCTACAACGATCAAAACCACTTAAGTAGCAATGGTGCGAATCAATTGGCTCCAATCTTTGAATCAATTCTTATGCAAAATTAACTTTGTTTAGAGAACATATAGCGATCCTCTTCTAAAAATGAGAGATATTCTAACAACCAAATTCGAACAGCAATGATAAATTGCGCTCTGAAAAAAGTGTTGTAAACTTTGCAACAATAGAAATGCTAAACTGCTTATACTACAAGGATTTTAAGATAGTGAGACATACACAAATAAACCACAAATGTTGTAAAGATGTTGTAAAGATAGATTTGCCCCTCGCAAACCATTGCTACATAAGGGCTTGTAAAACTGCGACTATTGAGTGGGAATAAAATGATTTGTATTAAAAAAGATATTTCCTATAACATATTCTGTGATACCCAACTTTTAAACAAAAGATTTGGGCTTTCTTAAGAAAATTTCTTTAATCATTGGTATGAAATAATCCAGAGGTTTTGTATCGAAGTCTGGATCAAATGATATCTGGTCCCATTTTGTACAAAAATCTATACAGTCTTGATAATATTGATGATTTTTATACTTATCTCGAGCATTTCTATCTTCATCATAATGATGCATCCAATAATATCCCTGAAATAATCCGTGATTTAAAATTATCCAATAATTTTTTTCACTAACATATGGTCTAAGCAGTGCTGCAGAAACTTGAGAATGGTTTGATGGTGATATCACATCTCCAATATCATGCATTAAAGCACAGACTATAGTTTCTGTATCTGCTCCATCATTGTCTGCTCTTGTAGCAGCCTGTAAGCAATGCTGTAGCCTACTAATTTTATATGGCGATTCGCCGTTCATCATTTCAAGCCAATTAATAACTCTATCGAAAAGCTGTCTTTCATTTTCAGAATCATGAATTGTTATAAGATCATAATCATCTTTTGTTCCTTCTTTCATTGATGTAAATTCAACTTTTTTTGACAATTTAATCACCTCTTCTATTTTTATAAAGAACTAAATTATTTTCTACATTATCCATTTCATAATAAGCGTCTTGAAGATGACGTTTTCCATCTGGTTGAAATTCACACCTTCCATGTAATACTCTGTGCCCATGAACTAAAAGTATATGGCCTGATTCAAGTCTAAATTTTGATTTGTATTTTTCACTATTAATTCTATTACACAACTCATGGTAAGCCATATAAAATAAATCTAGGGTATCCTCAATAGGATCAATCATTTGCATCAGCTGATTTGAAAACCTAAATCCAGTAATTTTATTTTGAGAGTTCAATCGAACAATTGGCTCTTTGGTGTAGGTTTCATTTTCTTCATCAAACTCTCTAAATGGCACTGGAAAACTACATAAAATTTTAAACAAATTAGGGTTATCATTCTGTAAATCGTTAAGGACAGAATACCCGTCTACAATCATTGATTCACCACCTTCACATTCATTAGCCAGCATATGAAGAGCTTGGACACTAGGAGGCCAGGAGTAACTTGCAAAATCATTATGGGGAGGCACTTCTAATGAGGTGTGAGCAATATTATAGACATGTGTATCAATTGAAACATTATGGATTCTTTCAAACAACACCTCTCTAATTGGACCAAGTCTTGTACTCAACATCTCTAATGAATTTGATAGGGTTGGAGAATTTTTTATACAAATAGCTCCTTTTGAAATGAATTCAGAAATAGCATTAATAGCTATTTCATCATTATTTAAAAAACCATCCCAGTCAAAATATTCTGGAGTAAAGTTATTAGTCCATAATATTTTTTTAGGCTTCCTGGGTGTTCTTAATAACTCTATATCTTTTAGCTGGATTACTGTTTTATGCTTATCAGGCCAAGAAACATTGATGATGCCATGGATTATGTTAACTTCATGAGGTTTTAGGTCTGGAGGAACACTGCTTAATATAAACCTCTTTTCTTGGGTTTCTTTTATTCTGCATTCATTACAAGGGCAGTTGTCTCTAATCCATAAATATGGAAGATTGTACTCAATTTTTTCATTATTAAAGATTTTTAAAGACCTTTCGCTTAATGTAAATTCAATGATTAACTCTCCCAACTATCAAATATATTTCTAATAATAATATTTCTAAAACATACTATTAACAATAACTTTTTTTAATTTTTTTCCTAAAGTATTTCTTGGATCATTATCTTTTGGATCAAAATTAAAAGGCATTACACTGTTACAATAAAGGTTCCAAAGGGTACTACCTATTGAGTGGAAATAGAATGATTTGTAGTAAATTTTACAATTCACAAAGTGTTAAAATGTTAGACAATAGAGGTTCTTTAATATTCGTGGAAAACAAAATAAAACCAAAAACTTGTAAACTACTTGTAAACTCTATTTTGGCACTCGCAAACCATTGTTCTTACAAGGATTATTTTGCGACTACGATTGAGTGGGAGTAACCGTCACTAATTAAAAGTCTTTTAAATCAGTGACTTAGGTTTTTCAAAAATTTCTGTGGTGATGGTGCAACTATTGGTTTTAAGGCAAAAGATACGGCAACTATTGATGAGTGGCATAAAATTGGAGAAGATAATGGTGGGGTAACTTGTGAAGATCCTCCGGGGGTAAGAGATGGTGGCGGAATGCAGGCTTATTTAGGCTACCTAAAAGACCCATCAGGCAATAAAATTTGTACGATGCATAATATCAAAGCTTAAAAATATTTAAACTTTTATACTCCTTGTGAGTAATCCAAATATTAATGACTATCGAGCCCTAGAAACAAAGGCTCGATAGTCTTTAGCTTAAGTTTTTATAATTCCAGCCTTTATCTCAAGGTGCTCAATTATCAACCCAGCAATATCTTTCTTACTTACTTTTTCAATACCTTCAAGACCTGGGGAGCTATTAACCTCTAGAACTTTAGGCCCTGTGCCTGTTCTAATAATATCAACACCTGCAAAGCTTAAGCCAAGTGCTTTAGTTGCTTGAATTGATATTTTTCTTTCTTCTTTGGTTATTATTATTTTTTTTGCAGTTCCTCCTGCATGAAGATTAGCTCTAAAGTCTTCATCTCCAGCAGTTCTTATCATAGATGCAACAACCTTATTTCCTATAACCAGGCATCTGATATCGCTTCCACTTGCCTCTTTAACAAATTCTTGAACTATAAATGGAGCATTGAGTTTTTGGAATGCGCTTATTACGCCCGCAGCTGCTTTTCTAGATTCTGCTAAAAGAACACCTTTCCCTTGAGTGCTCTCAAGTAACTTTAATACCAAAGGAGCTCCACTCGCTAGGTCTATCAAGCTCTCTGTATCATGAGGAGAGTTTGCAAATGCTGTGTTTGGCATAGGTATTCTGTGGCTCACAAGCGTTTGATGTGCTGCTAACTTATCTCGAGACAAACCAATTGAAGAGGATGAATTTAAGCAATACGTTCCCATGGCCTGGAATTGTCTAACCACTGCCATGCCATAAAAGGTAATGGAACTTCCTATTCTTGGAATAATTGCATCGAAATGAGGAAGAGCTTCACCTTCATAGTGAACCTCAGGTTTATGACTTTGAATATTTAAATAACACCTTCTTGTATTGATTAACTCACATACATGATCTCTTGCCTCAGCTGCCTCAACGAGCCTCTTCGTTGAATAGTTATTTGGCTCTATAGTTAAAATAGCTATTCTTAAACTCCTTCTTGCCGGCACTTGCTTTTTTATATTTTTATATAAATCGTAGGACAAGAAGCCTTGCTCAAAACTTATTTCAGGCTGAACAGTGAAGCCGTCCAAGGCGCTTCTTCCTAAAATCATTTTATATTTCATATTCTCTCTATTGGTGAGAGTAATTTCTATTTTCTTCTTTACATCTCCAATAACTAACTCAGTCTCTATTACATACCTAAGTTCAGACATGCCATTGGAAGATGTAACCGTTCTAACATCAGAAACATTTGCAGAGCAATATATAGCAAATTGATTGTTGTCCTCAATTGGATTAATTCCGAACCTTACCTTGGGCCTAGTTTTTGATCCAAATGGCTGTATGTTAAAAGCATGCAATGCGGAAGTTGTCGCGCCAGTATCTGTTTTAGATACAAGTGAAGGCAACCCTAGTTCAGGTAAGCTTACCCATTCTTCCCAGCCTACATTTAGATTCATTTGTTGTCCTGTATAATTAACCAATCTTATAACGAGATTATATATGGCACATTCACATAACCACAATCATAAACATCATTCACCAGAGGATAGTGATTTTACTTTAATGGTGGCAGTTACTATTAACTCTTTATTAACAGTTTTTATATTTTCAATATTGATGATATTTTTTTCATAACTGAAACAAATATACCTGGTTGATATGTTTTGTTGCTCCTGTTTCTGATTGTAAGTTAATATTTTCTTAACTAATAACTTATGGTTAAGACGTATACTATGCAAAAAATATTAGATTTAATACAAATACTTAAGAAAAAATAACTAAGACATATAAAGGGAAAAAGAAATGTCCAATAATAAGAAATATAAAAATAAGAAAATTGGAGATCATGAGCTTAAACCAGAAACTATGATGATGTCCTACGGTTATGATCCAGAGCTATCAGAGGGTTCAGTCAAACCTCCTATTTTCTTAACTTCTACATTTGCTTATCAGACACCAGAGGAGGGTGAAGAATTTTTTCAAGTTATGGCTGGAAAAAGGCCTGGGCCAGAAGGCAGTGTTGGCGGTCTTATCTATAGTCGTTTTAATCATCCAAACTTAGAAATTATAGAAGACCGACTTTCATTATTTGAAGGCTCAGAGCGCTCCGTTGTATGCTCAAGTGGCATGGGTGCAATAAGCTCAATACTCTTAGCTTATTTGCGTCCTGGCGATGTAATTGTTCAAAGCTCACCCTTATATGGAGGAACAGAGTTACTTATTCGCAAATTTTTACCTGATTTTAATATCCAAACAGGAGAGCTTAATGATGGTTTGGATGAAAAAAGCATGTTGGATTCAATCCGGAATGCTAGTAAAAAAGGTCGTGTTGCCATGGTCTTTATTGAATCGCCAGCCAATCCAACTAACT
>Ga0206131_10003882_pt1 | contig 16857 bp, 18 predicted proteins | sample Helgoland_Spring_FD_148636 | JGI IMG/M metagenome (GOLD analysis project Ga0206131, IMG submission 148636) | Pelagic subsurface seawater microbial communities from Kabeltonne, Helgoland, North Sea - Helgoland_Spring_Bloom_20160517_1 | ecosystem: Environmental > Aquatic > Marine > Epipelagic ...
AAATTAATTAATTTTATTAATGCCTAAGTGTCCTCATAATCGTAGAAAATCAATTTGTAAAGAATGTAAAGGTTCGTCAATATGCGAACATAATCGTATACAATCGCAATGTAAAGAATGTGGTGGTGGTAGTATTTGTATTCATAATCGTATAAAATCGCAATGTAAAGAATGCGGTGGTAGTGGTATATGCGATCATTTGAAAATTAGATCACAATGTAAAGATTGTAGAGGTTCATCTATTTGTTCTCATAATCGTCAAAAATCACAGTGTAAAGAATGTGGTGGTGGTAGTAGTTGTATTCATAATCGTAGAAAAACAAGATGTTATGAATGTGGTGGTTCTAGTATATGCGAACATTTGAAAATTAGATTTCAATGTAAAGAATGTAAAGGTTCATCAATTTGTCTTCATAATCGTAGAAAAACTAGATGTAAAAATGTTTAGCTGATAAAGATAATACAATTCCTGAAATTGAAGAATATACAAAAGAAGAATATGAAATTATTTATTTTTTAGAAAAAAACTAAAAAATGATAACAATTTAATTATTTTTATTAATGCCTAAGTGTCCTCATAATCGTACTAAATACAACTGTAGAGAATGTGGTGGTAGTAGTTTTTGTTTACATAATCGTAGAAAATACAATTGTAAAGAATGCGGAGGTGCTAATATTTGTTTGCATAATCGTATAAAATCACAATGTAAGGAATGTAAAGGTGCTTCTATTTGTTTGCATAATCGTAGAAAATACAATTGTAAAGAATGCGGAGGTGCTAATATTTGTTTGCATAATCGTATAAAATCACAATGTAAGGAATGTGGTTATATTCCTAAACTTTGTCCTCATAATCGTCAAAAATCACAATGTTATGATTGCGGAGGTGCTTCTATTTGCGAACACGGAAGACAAAAATCAAAATGTAAAGAATGTGGTGGTGGTTCTATTTGCGAACATAATCGTGAAAAATCAAAATGTAAAGAATGCGGTGGTGGTAGTATTTGTATTCATAATCGTATAAGATCACAATGTAAAGAATGTGGAGGTGGTTCTATTTGTATTCATAATCGTCAAAAATCAAAATGTAAAAAATGTTTAGCTGATAAAGATAATACAATTCCTGAAATTGAAGAATATACAAAAGAAGAATATGAAATTATTTATTTTTTAGAAAAAAACTAAAAAATGATAACAATTTAATTATTTTTATTAATGCCTAAGTGTCCTCATAATCGTAGAAAATCAAGATGTTATGAATGCGGTGGTTCATCTATTTGTTCTCATAATCGTATTAAATACAATTGTAAAGAATGTGGTGGTAATAATATATGCAAACATTTAAAAATTAAATCAAGATGTAAAGAATGCGGTGGCAGTGGTATATGTAATCATTTGAAAATTAGATTACAGTGTAAAGATTGTAAAGGTTCATCTATTTGTTCTCATAACCGTCAAAAAACACAGTGTAAAGAATGTAAAGGTGGTTCAATTTGTCCTCATAATCGTAGAAAATCAAGATGTTATGAATGCGGTGGTTCTAGTATATGCCAACATTTAAAAGTTAGATCAATATGTAAAGAATGTGGAGGTGGTTCAATTTGTCCTCATAATCGTCTAAAAAATTTATGTAAAGAATGTGGAGGTTCTCAAATATGTCTTCATAATCGTAGAAAAAGAGAATGTTATGAATGTGGAGGATCTCAAATATGTCTTCATAATCGTAGAAAAAGAGAATGTAAAGATTGTGGTGGTTCTCAAATATGTCTTCATAATCGTAGAAAAAGAGAATGTAAAGATTGTGGTGGTTCTTCAGTTTGTGAACACGAAAAAAGAAAATCAAGCTGTAAAGAATGTTTAGCAAATAAAGATAATACAATTCCTGAAATTGAAGAATATACAAAAGAAGAATATGAAATTATTTCATTCTTAGCTAAAAAATGATAGAAAATTAATTAATTTTATTAATGCCTAAGTGTCCTCATAATCGTAGAAAATCAATTTGTAAAGAATGTAAAGGTTCGTCAATATGCGAACATAATCGTATACAATCGCAATGTAAAGAATGTGGTGGTAAATATATTTGCGAACATAATCGTAGAAAATCAATTTGTAAAGAATGTAAAGGTTCTTCAATTTGTCCTCATAATCGTGTTAAATACATTTGTAAAGATTGTAGTGGAACACAAATTTGTCCTCATAATCGTAGAAAAACTAGATGTTATGAATGTGGCGGTGGTAGTATTTGTCCTCATAATCGTAGAAAATCACGATGTAAAGAATGTTTAGTAGAAAAAAATAATAAATATACAAAAGAAGAATATGAAATTATTTCTTTTTTGGCAAAAAAATGATAACATACTATTAATATTTTATTAATGCCTAAGTGTCCTCATAATCGTCAAAAATATAGATGCAAAGAATGCGGTGGTGGTGGTATATGTGAACATAATCGTCAAAAATCAACTTGTAAAGAATGCGGTGGTAGTAGAATTTGTCCCCATAATCGTCAAAAATATACATGCAAAGAATGCGGTGGTTGTGGTATATGTGAACATAATCGTCAAAAAACGCAATGTTATCAATGTGGTGGTAGTCAAATATGTATTCATAAACGCCAAAAATCAAGTTGTTGTGAATGTGGAGGTTCTCAAATATGTATTCATAAAACACAAAAATCAAGATGTAAAGAATGTAAATCAGACAAAGATAATACAATTCCTGAAGTTGAAGAATATACAAAAGAAGAATATGAAATTATTTCTTTTTTAGCTAAAAAATGATAACATACTATTAATATTTTATTAATGCCTAAGTGTCCTCATAATCGTAGAAAATCAATTTGTAAAGAATGTAAAGGTTCTTCAATATGCGAACATAATCGTATAAAATATATGTGCAAAGAATGTGGTTATATTCCTAAACTTTGCCCTCATAATCGTAGAAAATATATATGTAAAGAATGTAGTGGTAGTAGTATTTGTCTTCATAATCGTATTAGATCACAATGTAAAGAATGCGGTGGATCTCAAATTTGTAATCATAATCGTAGAAAATCGCAATGTAAAGAATGTAATGGTAGTCAAATATGTATTCATAAACGCCAAAAATCAAGTTGTTGTGAATGTGGAGGTTCTCAAATATGTATTCATAAAAAACAAAAATCAGTTTGTTCTGAATGTAATGGTAGTCAAATATGTCCTCATAATCGTATTAAATCACAATGTAAAAAATGCGGAGGATCTTCATTTTGTCCTCATAATCGTAGAAGAACTGAATGTTATGAATGTAAAGGTTCTTCAATGTGTCCTCATAATCGTCAAAAAGTAAGATGTTATGAATGTGGTGGTTCTTCAATGTGTCAACATAAACGTAGAAGATCACAGTGTAAAGAATGTGGAGGTAGTGAAATTTGCAGACATCTTAAAATTAGATCAAAATGTAAAGAATGTTTAGCAAATAAAGATAATACAATTCCTGAAATTGAAGAATATACAAAAGAAGAATATGAAATTATTTCTTTTTTAGCTAAACAGTAATATTTATTAATTCCTAAGTGTCCTCATAATCCTCAAAAATCAAAATGTCATTAATAATGTTGTTCTCATAATTCTGAAAAATTAAAATAATAAAAAATGATAACAAATTTATTGATATAAATTATAGAAATGAAAAATACTGATCTTCAAATTATTATCCCTAAGTGGAAAAAAGATACTACTATTACCGATAAAATTATTAAAATACAAATTATTCCAAATTGGTATTATGATCAAACTGTTAATGTTACAGAACTACAAAAATAAATATTAATATTACAAAATTTTATAAAAAACTTAATTATAATAAAAATGATAACATATAATTAATATTTTATTAATGCCGAAGTGTCCTCATAATCGTAGAAAAACCAGATGTAAAGAATGTGGAGGTTCATCTATTTGTTCTCATAATCGTATTAAATACAATTGTAAAGAATGTGGAGGTTCTCAAATTTGTCCTCATAATCGTCAAAAATCAAGATGTTATGAATGTGGGGGTAAGAGTATTTGTCCTCATAATCGTAATAAATATGCTTGCAAAGATTGTGGTTATATTCCTAAAATTTGTCCTCATAATCGTCAAAAATCAGGATGTTATGAATGTGGTTATATTCCTAAACTTTGTCCTCATAATCGTAGAAAATCCAGATGTAAAGAATGTGGAGGAGGTAGTATTTGTCCTCATAATCGTGAAAAATCAAGATGTCATGAATGTTTAGCAGATAAAGATAATACAATTCCTGAAATTGAAGAATATACAAGTGAAGAATATAAAATATTTTTTTCAGATAAAACAAATATTACAATAATATAAATGGAAAGTTTCAGAGCTATAAAAACTTATATTATTTCACATATAAAATCTTTATTTACACCAAGACAAAAAAAAGAATATTTGTATAATTTTTTTAAAAGAGATGAATTAAAATATAAAACCGAAAATGGATTAGATTTTTTTATAATTCCAAAACAATATTATTTATGGAAAGGTATTAATATAAAGGATAAAAAAAATAGCAATGTTGATATTGAAAACAAAGATACTGATGCAATGTTAAAAACAATGTCTTCATATTTTTTTGCGGATAAAAATACAGCTTCTTTATATGGAACAAAAAGATCGGGTGTTGATCTGCAATTTAAAATAGTAGAAGATATAGTTTTATTAGATATAAGTAGTCTTAAAACTATTGTAAGTTTATTTAAATATATAAAAAATTTAACAATGGAAGATGTTAAAAGAAATAAATATTTATTAAAAGATTATGAAAATGAATTAAGCTCTTGGAATGAATATTCAAATTGGAAAAAAAGATATCCAACTGAAGAAGATTTTTTTGAAAAGAAATGGAAAGTTAATTTACGTGAATTAATTACTGACACATTAGGTAATTATGAAGCAAAAAAAACACCAAATGGAACAATAGGATCTCCTAAAACACCAACAAAAGTTGAAAGAAAATCAGAAGAGTTTTTTGATATTTTATTAGTTAACTTTATATGTAGTATGACAAATTTAGGTTATAACGGATGGATATATTTTAAAATAAATACTGAAGGTTCAGCATTTCACGATGAAATAATGATATGTAGTCCAAATGGTTGTATAGAATATATTGATTATCATAAAAAATAATGTGAAATTTTATGAAAATTATCTCTAGTATCGTTCCAACCTTCTTGGTATAATTTTTTTGAAATGTTATAATCTAAATAATAAGTATATAATGGATTATATTTTCTCCCCCACATTGAATAGTTAATATTTAACATTTTTTCTTTATTTATTTTACTATTTAAAATAGCACCATCAATATATTTATTATTTTTATATTTGTAGTATAATTTATATCCAGATATAAAAGGAATATAAGAACTACAATGACAAAAGTATATAATATCTGTAATATTATCAAAATGTGTAATATATTTTTTACGTAAATATAAATTATTTACAACAATAATAAGTTTTATATCACTAATATTTTTATTACTATATTTTGTATTTAATGTTGTAATTAGATTATTTTGATATGTATGTAAATTTTTATAGATATAAACTTTTGATTCCTTACTGTTAAAAAATATATTCCAAAGTCTATCGTGATTAGATAAATCTTTTTCACAACAATATAATAATGAAGAATAAGATCCACCTGATGTGCCTATAAATCTTGAATTATGTTTATTTATATTTGTATTATTTTTAATATAACCTAATATACCTAGTGTATATGGTAATAATAAGCCTGTAGCACCTATATTAACAATTAGATTATTAACATATGGTAAAAATATTACTAATAATAATATTTTAGAAAACATCTATTACTAATTATATAATTTATATAAAAATGATAACATTATTAATAAAATAATTATGACATTTCATCCACTTGATATCTGTATTATTCAAAATTGTGTTAAACCACAATGTATTCATCTAAATGGAACAAATTGTATATTTTTACGTAAAGAAGGTAATTGTTATATTGTTATTTGTCCTAATGAACCAATGATGAGATCATTGGAGATAAAGAATAATAATATTAAATTGGATAAAGATAAGAATATTGAGTTTATTCCAGGTGGTAATTATAGAAAAGTTGAAACACGAACAAATAATATTGCTCTTAATATTAAAGATAGAATTATTAATTGTAAAAAACACATTATATTAAATGAAGATACAGTAATATTCTATGATGTGGATGGTAATCTACAATCCGGTAGTAAAAATGGTAAGTTTGGAAATATTGCTAGTGATCTTTGGAATGTTAATATTATAATGAATGTAAAAAATATGAAAGATGATTTTCTTGGTGTTTTGAAAAAAGTAATTTTACATAAATAAAATTAACTAGTAGCTACTTTATGAAATATGTGTAATTCATTTTTATCTATTATACCCGGTGTAGGTAATCTAATATCTTTAATATTATGAAATATATATAAATATCTATTAGATATCTTTTGTATAGTTTCTAGTAATTCTAGATTATTGATAATATCTTTATTTTTATCATATGGTGTTGATTTAATAATAGAATATAATAATTCAAGATTATTATTATTATCACAAGCTATATACATATCAAGAATGTTTTCAATATTTGGAAAAAACATATGTCTATTAATATTACTATTTCTAGAATAATGAAAACCTAAAGTATTTTTAAGTATGGTTAGATGTTCATTACTTACATCATTTATAGAAAAAGTATTATTTATACAGTTATATAGAAAGTTATCTTTATCATTACTATTTAATTGTTTATAATCCATTATATAAATGATGTGATCTTTACCAACCATATTTGGATTATATTCTTTATACTTTGGTATTTGAATATTGATAGTGTTATTTGTATTTTTAATAACAAATATGATATTTACACAATTAAATGCTTTTCTATAATATATATCAAGATCATTACTCTCAACAATATTTATACATTTTTGTGTTTTTGTATTAATACAAAGATTATATAGATCATTATCAATTATTTCATCAATATCAGACAATGATTTAATATTTTTAATTTTTGTTAAAATATTATTAAGATTATATCTACGGTTAGTACTGTTAGTTAAGTATAATTCAGTTAATAGATATTCAACTATGTTGTAATATAGAGGATTGTATGTATTTCTGATTGGAGTTGTAGTGTTATAAGTAGTCCTAATAACTTTATCTTTAATAGGAGTTTCCTTAAACAATTGTTCAAAAAAATCTAGATTTTGTTTGTAATTGCTAGGTAGAAAATCTCCGTATTGAATAATATTATTATATTTTTCAGGATTGCTCATATATGTCTTCTATATTTATGTTTTCATTTTTATATTTATTATAGTAAAATGACAGATACACAAAAAAAAAAAGAAAATGAATTATTTAAAAAATTAAATAGTTTATATACTAGAGATTACGAACGTATTACAGATTGGTTAAATGATATTGCGATTGAATATAGTGGAGTACATAATGGTAAAATAACTAATATATTAACAGGTGCAAAAATAAAAATTAATACAGATAACGAATATGGAACATATAGTTCAATATTAAAATGGTTTTTAAAAAATAAAGAAAAATTTAAAGATGATGTAGAATTATTTGATAGTATTCCTTCAACTGATTTTATTAAAATATCAAAAGATGTAATGTTATCTAGTAATTTACAACAAGCAGTAAGTTCCAGAGTAAGTTCAGTAGTTAATATGGATGATATTATTAAGCAGTGGAAAGCAAACCCTAAAATAAATCCTTTTACATCTAAAGCAATTAAAGTATCTATCGTAAATAAAAGTGAATATGCAAACATATATGAAAAATGTTTATTACATTTATGTAGTAGCTTGTCCCAAGATGATATGAAGAAACCTGAAGTATTTGAGAAAATAAGAAAATCATTACCAAATGATTGTTGTTATGTTTTTAAAGATATGGATTATATTGAAGAATTAAATAATATTTATCCAAATGAGAATTGGATTGATTTTTTAAAAGCACATAAATCTATATTCTATAAAAAAGAATCAGTAGGTGGTTATACAGTATATGATCATTTATTTTTACATTATTATCTGATTCCTAATAAAGAAATATTTGATAGTAAAATTAAAGAAACTTATATTGATTATCAATTATTTTTGTATGAAACAATTGAAGATCAAATAAAAACTACAAAAGCAAAAGATTTAGATTGTTATGAAATAATTGAAAGTATGACACATAAAACAGATATTAATTTTAAAGTTAAAAAGGATTCATCGGGTGATTGGCCATATAAAATCCCACCATTATTAGCTTTATTTACAGAATATATTGATGAAATGTCTTATTATTTAAAATCAATAAGTCAATTACAAACTACAATATTTGATGATTATTTCTTATATGGTGAAAGTATAGGTAATGTAACAAATGTAATTAGTGATTCAATAGACTATAATATATATAGATTGAAAACAATAGTTAATATAATATTTGGAACATTATGTAGCTTACGTGGAACAAAAGAAATTAAAGAGTATTTAGATTTATTATGGCAATCGGTCTATGATATAATTCATCATAGACATATATATAATGTGAGACATAATAAATATGCTAGGTTTGATATACGTTTAGATGTTAATAATGATTTATGTGATATTGATAGTGAGTTAAATAAAGAAGATATAAGACTATTTTTTATTACCGCAATATTTGATATTCAAATATTACACAAAGAATCAAATACACCCACTAGTTATAAACCAATAAAAGATCCTTATGATAATTTACCTGAACCACCTAAAATACCCGATAAACCAGTTTTAGATAGTAATTTATCATCATCAGAGAAAGATAAAAAACTAAAAGAATATAAAAAACAATTGAAATCCTTTGATAAAGCATTAAAAGAATATAATGATAAATATATGGGTAAAAGATTATCACCATTTTTTTCAGTTACATTATCAAGAGCAAAAAGTGATGTTGTAAAATCTGCATTAACAATGTTATATACCCCAACAAAAAAATTAACTAAATCATTAACAGAAAGTAAAAAAGAAAAAATATTAGAAAAGTTTGAGAAAGGTTCATATGGAAAAAGTAATAGAGTTCGAGCAAAAGCACAACAAGATTTTATGAATTATTGGTTACAAAGTGGTGGAACAGGTAAATTAGATGATTTAAAACTTAACTTCGCGTTAGAAGCAAATAAGTTTAACAAATATACAAAATTAAGTCCTTCAGGTAAATCACCAAGACAAAAGTATATTGGTTGCAATTTAAATGAATTAGATCCAATAACACAAAAGAAATTAAGTGATTTACCACTTAAAAAAATTAAATATTTATCAAAAATAACATCAACTTTAGATGATGGTAAAAAAATAACACATTGTTATGATACTATTCCTTTGTATAATTATATATTAGATTGCTATAATAAAGGATCAGTACCTTTTAATTTAGCGTTAGGTTCTGTTTCATTAACCGAAGACCAATTAAAAGAGGTTTATAAAAAGATAAAATATTTTACAACAGAAAAAACATTAGATGATTCATTAAAAAGTGAAAAAATAATGTTAACATATGAATATAAAGAAAGAGATTACTATAATTTTGAGTTTTATGATTTAATTGGTAAAATACAAGTAGGTGGAATAAAATTTGATATATTGTGGATTGATAGATCTTTTCATTTTGGTGGAGTACATAAAAAAAGATTATTTACAGGTGCAATTATTGATGAAGATTATTTAACAGAAGATACTATTAAATTAATTGATGAAGGTATGAAGAATAACAAGTTAATTCAAGTTAAAAAATATCCATATCATAAAGGATATTCTTCAAAAGTGTATGACATTACTAATATATTAGTTAATTTACCTCGATTTCCAATTGATCCTCCACCAAGTACATTAGCCGAACTAACTAAAATAACACGTGATTTTAATGATAAATTAAAACAATATGTAAATTAAAAAATGATATCTATATATATATTTATATAAATGCCTATTTTTGAACAAAAATATGATTATTCAGCTAATTGTATATATGAAAAACCTTGTGAAAATGAAGTAAGATTATATAATTTGTTTAAAAAAAACTGTGATGTCTTAGATCGTGAATCTATTGTAAAAAATAATGAATTATTTGCAACAGAAATGTTAATGATACGTAGTTTTCTAGATGAAAACAACATTTCATTTCCATTAGAGAAAAATAAGATTGGAAATGTTAAAGATAAATTAGCTAATTTTGTTATGACAAATAATATGGATATTATATTAATATTTTTAGATAGCGAAACTATTACATTATTGTTTATTCCTCAAGAAGATAATGATGATCTAATTAATAAAATTGAAAGTATTATATTTAAACCAAATAAGAATTTAATTTTAACAACTGTTAAAATTTAAGAATATTGTATTTGCGAATAATCTTTATTTTTATTAATTTTAATTGATATATCTGTAATGTCTTTAATTTCATCAATATGTGATACAAGAATAACACTGTTAAATTGTGTTAAAAGATAATTTAACACCGTAGGAATTAAAGTGCGATTATTTGCATCAGCACTTGTCCAACCTTCATCTATGAAAAGTTGCAAACAAAAACATTTATTATTGTAAATCTGTAGAAAAGCCATACGTAAAGCAATATTAATAACAAATCTTTGAAATCCTGAAGCTTTATTAATTGATATTGTATTATTAAGAGAAAATTGAATACCTTCGTTTTCTACAAAGGCATTAATAATGAAAGGGTTAATTGTAGATTGTTTGATAATATTATTAACAGTTGAAATGATATTAGGTAATATGTGAGTATCGTAAATCCATTTTTGAAAATTATCGTAATTTTCAAGTATTCTTTTAAATGTAATAATTGAATGATTAATATTAATTTGTAAAGTATTTAAAATGTTATGTTCAATTTTATTTTTTGAAAAACTATCAAAATGTGTAATCATATTAGTTTTATAAATAATTAATTCATTTATTTCATTTTCAATATCTTTAATTTTATTAAGTATAGTTTTACGTTTAAAATGTTTTTTAGCATAGTTAATTAATTCTTCATTATAATAATATGTATTCCATAATTCTAATTGTTTATAATCTTCAATATTGTTATAATCCTTAACTGGTTCTTTAAACTTTAGTGTGTTTTCAATAGCTTTAATATTTTCATTCCAATTATTATATTCAATTGCTAAATAAGAATCATACAATGTATAAGCATAATTTATTGTATAATATAATGTATTAAGATCATTTTCTAGGTTTTTTTTATCAATATGAAGTTGCTTATTTGTGTCATCTTGAAGTAATTTAAGTTCATTTACTTTTATTTTAATATTACTATTAAGATCATTTAAGGTTGTTTTATATAATTCGTATTGTTTATGTTGTTTTATGCTATCTGTATAATAATTAATATTAGATTTTAATTCATTATAATCTTGAATCCATTTAAAAATTTTTTTATTTTTAATATTATTAATAGTATATTCTATAGTATATTGATTAATAGTATTTTTATAATGATCTAAATTATGTTCAAGATAATTAAATCTTTTAATATACATTTTTAAATTAAGAATACATAAATCAATGCTATTGTTAAGAGTCGTAAGTTTATTTTCTAATTCTAATTTCTTAATAACTGAACTTTGTTTCATACATATATGACATTCTGGATTATATTCAGTTAATTTATATTCACTTAATTGTTCTATAGTAGTATTAATATTGATTTGAATATCGTAAGTTGATTTAAGACTATTTAACTTATTATATTCATCAATATATTTATTACATAATTCTAATTCTATTGTTGGTTTAATATATTCTTTTTCTAATTCTGTTAGTTGTTTTGTATATTTTTCAAATATTATGTATTTATTGGGATATTTAATTTCTAAAGATTTAAAATATTCAATAGCTTCTTCAGCTTCCTTAATAGATATAAGAGGTTTTTTAATATAATCTAAAGCATGTATTGAATTATTAAGATCATTAATTGTAATTTGAATATTTTGAATAGTTGTATTATTAATATTAATATTATTATTAACAGAATTGAGAGATTCTTGTAAAGTATTAAGATCTTTTAATTTGTTAATATTAATAGTTGTTTTATTATTTGAAGGATATTTAGAATATGTATTAACAATGTTATGAAGTGTTTCAATATTACCAAAATGTAAAGAAATTAGATCTAAAGTATTATCTATTATTGTAGTGTTATTGGGTTTGCGTGGTCTAATAGTGTTTATTTGTATAAGTTTTTCTTCTAATTTTTTAAAATCTGTATTAATATACGGTTTAATTTGATCTAAATTATAATTATTAGTTGGTTTTGGTGTATTAAGTAATTGATTATAATCTTTAAGATTTTTGATATCAATATTATTTTGGATTGTATTTTCAAGTTTATCTAAAGGATATTTAGTATAATCAATATATTCTAAATCATTGTAAAGTGATTCTTTTGTATTAGTTAATTGTTCAATATTATCAGTAATTGAGGTGATATTAAAATCTATTTCAATTATGTTATTGTTTAATTCTAATAATTTAGAATCTATAGATTGAAACACATCTTTATAAGCATTTAAACAGTCTTTAATAAGATCTTTAAATTTAATAATAGCATTTAAATTTATATTATTATCAATATGTTTTTTAATATTTTTAGGGTCTAAATTAAGAAAACTGAAATCAAAATCTTGTGTTATCATCGAAGTTTTAAGAAAATCTTCAATTGTTCCTAAATTATCTTCAAGCCATTTTTTAGTTAATGTAAGACCTGAAATATTAATAGATTCATTAGATACAGTTGTATCATATGATTTTAAAGAATTATCATTTCTTTTAAAACTACGTTTAATTCTATAATCAATATTATCAATAGAAATAAGTATGTTTGTAGTTGCTTTGGTTGCACTAGAATTAATGAAAGAAGCTGAATATTTCTTACTAGTTCTAGAAGGCATAGATTCTCCAAAAATAGCATAACATATTATTTCGTATAATGCAGATTTACCACAACCATTAGGTGCATTAATAATAATTGATTTGTTATTAAGTTGTTGAAAATTAATTTTATTATCCATTTTATAGCATAAACAATTTTCAAAATCTAAGGTTTTAATAACGAAATTATTATTTGAAAGCTTAATTTTATTATCAGTTTCTATGGCATTTTGGTAAATTGTTATTGTTTGAGCTATCTTTTCATTTTGTTTTTTATATTTGGACGGTAAATAAAGTTTATGTGGATTATCAATATAATCAGTAATAGTTGGATCATTAAAATATAGTTTAAAATAATTAGTATCTGTAGTGTGATTAGGTGTATTTTGAATAGGTTTAGATATGGAAGTAATAAGATTTTTAAAATCTGTAATAGTTATATTGTAAGTTTTTAGGTTATTATACAACGTATCAATATTATTGTATGTTCCATCAATACGGATTGAGATATTGGTAGGAAAATTAGGGTTGTTTAGAATATCATTAATTGGTATTAGTTTATTTTTATATTTAATATTCCAAATATCATTAATATGTTTAAGAATAACAAATCCGTATGGATTAAATACCGGTATATGTATAGATTTTTTAGTTTTAATATTCCAAATAAGATAACCATGATCTATTATATCTTCACCAAAGTTTTGTTGAATAAGTGATCCAGAGTAGGCATACGAACAGTTTTTATAAATATTTGATTGATGTAAATGTATATCACCTAAGCAAGCAATATCAAAATCTTTTAACATTTCTAATGGATATGAATTATTAGAATCAACTTCTTGATTATGATTAAAATAAGTTTTACAAAAAGAACCGTGAAATAATGCTACTTTTGTTTTTATTTTTTTATCAAAAGTATTTGGAAAATCTGGTAGATCTTTTATAATACCCGATCCTTCTCCGGGTATTAAAGTATCTTTAACTGATATTGTAGAAATACCTATATTACCAAAAGTAATCGTAGTAGTAGTATTGAGATAATATAGATTTTCTATATTAGTTAATACTATAGAATCTAAGAGACTAGGATCATTTGGATATTGTTGTAAAAAATCGTGATTACCAGGTATAATAACAGTAGTTGCTATAGTTGTTAAGATAGTTATAAGTTGTTTAAAAAGGTTAAGACCGAAGTTTTCTACTTTATTTTTATTGTGAAATATATCGCCTGCTACTAAAATAATAGAATTATCTTGATTTATTTTATTGAATAATAAAGAGTTTTTAAGATTTTCAAAAACTGTTAAATATTCATTATATCTTGAATATGTTTCAGTTCCAGTTCGTATATGTATATCAGCTAAGTGTATAATATATTTGTATGTCATCCATTAATAATAAAAATTATTAATTAAATATCATTTTTACGATAGGTTTATTCTTCTTCTAACTATTGTAGGTCTTTTAGGTGCATTAGGAATAGTGTGAGGTGGTCTTATAGGTCTTACCGGGGAATTGAAAATATCATTATGATAGATAATTGATAATATTTTAATAGTAATATCTTTATTAATATATTTTTGTAATCCTAGTTGTATGAAAGGAAATATTTCATTAAGAGTTTTGTGATTAAGTTGCCAATCTTCTTCTTGCCAAATGTTCATTATGATCTTTAAAATAATAATATTATCATTTTTATATAAAAAATGATAGTATTATTTTATGATAAACAAAATGAACTGTATAAATATAAATTTTGCTGATAAGGTTCATAAAGCAATAATATATAAACTATCAAAAAGAAATAATTTTTATGTTAATGATATTAGTGCTTGGTTATATTCAGATAATGAAAAAAGTAGTTTTAACAATTGGAATAGGTATTATGAAAATAATATGTGTAGTAATATTATTATATTTCCATATTGGAAAGGAATATTTATATGTTTAGATAAAAAAGTTATAGGATATATAATATATTACGAAAGACATTATAATGATGATAATGTGGGTAATTTTCTATCAATTGAGTTTATGTTAATAGATCATAAATATGTATGTAAAGGGTTTGGAAAATTAGGATTGAATTATTTATTAAATATATATAATGACAAAGATTATTTTACAGTGTGTATTGAAAGAAAAAATGGTAATGTAGAATTTTATAAGAAAATGAAATTTGTAGAAAAAGAAGATAATAAAACCGAAAATCATTATAAAGAGTTTTCAACATTTTTAGCGAACGAAGATTATTGTTGGTTGTATAGAAGTTTAAAATAAAAGATTACAAAAATCTTTGTAAGTAGTTTCATTAGTTAAATCTTTATTATTATATTGTTCGAATGCTTTGTGTAATTTGAATGGTATTTTTTTACCTAATATTTTATTATTATCAAAAAGTGCTTTAATTATGTCAATAATACTAGGCGGAAAATATCTAAGATCACTAATATGAACGTGTCTCATAGGAATATTAATATTCACAAGGGGGATATTGAGTTGTCCAGTTGTATATTGTATTTCAACTGCAAAATCATTAGGTAAATGATTAATAACTAATTTAATATCTTTACGTGTTTTACATAATATTGGACGTTTAATAGATGGATACATTAATTTCATTTTTTCAAATATTTCAGTTTTTTGTTCTTCGGTAAAAGGTTCTCTATTATATGGATTTGCAAAAGGTTGGTTAGGATCATTTGTTTTAACAGTATTATGCCACATTTTATAAAGATCTTTGACATAAAAAGCATATGTTTTGTTGTTAGAAAATACTTTAATAACGTGTTTTAATTTTGTAGAATCCATATCATCCCAATTATCACCTGATATAGGATCATCTTCATTTACGACTATAGGTTCTGTATGTAATAAGTATTTAATATATTGATCTTTTTTATCACTAGAACTAGATCTTGGTGAAGGTGTTTTTGAAAATGAAATGGATAAAGAACTAAATGATTTTTTTACCTGTTCTTGTAATAAAAGATCTAATATTTCGTTAGCATTAGCTATACGTTCTGTTATATATGGTATATGAGAATTATATTGCAAAATAATTTCAAGAATAATTTTTAAAGAAATATTGCGGTCTTCGATGTTATTACTGTTAAATACGTAATCTTTAAAATATTCAGCAGGTTTACGATTAATAACACCTTTGATATTATTGTTAGCTCTTTGTTGTTCACGATCTAAATGATAACTTTCGGTATATGTAAGATTAAACATAGCGAATATATCTGTACTATCTTTGTCCCATTCAAGTGGATTATAATCAGGAATAATTTCTCTAATATATTTTAAAATATTGTTATATTGTATAACATTAGGATCTGTTGGATTTTTTTTAATATATTTAGCAATAATTTTAATAGCATCAGTAGAATTTGGAACATAAGCATTAATAATGTTTTTATCAAACGGTAATCTAAACAATTGGGGGATATTGGTGAAATTGATTGTGGGAGAACTGCTAGAGCTAGATTTTGATTCTACTTGATGTTGTTCTTTGCATTTTTCTTTAATACCATCAATAGTTGCGGATGATGTTAAGTATCTTCCTGTAGTTGGATTTTTAACACGTGTGATTGTTTTTTTTTTAAATTGTTTATATTCTTTTAAAAATTCTATACATTGTTCTTTAGTATAGGCACTCATTTATTTATAAATATTATAATAAATCTAAATTATTAACAATATCTAAATGTTTTAACCAATAATTAATTGATTTTAAATCATCTTTAAATATAGAATGTAATAATTTAGGTAAAAAAGTAGTTTTTAATGTAGAATACTGAGATTTAAGATCTTTAGG
>Ga0206131_10003885_pt1 | contig 16827 bp, 14 predicted proteins | sample Helgoland_Spring_FD_148636 | JGI IMG/M metagenome (GOLD analysis project Ga0206131, IMG submission 148636) | Pelagic subsurface seawater microbial communities from Kabeltonne, Helgoland, North Sea - Helgoland_Spring_Bloom_20160517_1 | ecosystem: Environmental > Aquatic > Marine > Epipelagic ...
CATAACTGCTACAGGACTCGCACAAATGTCAGATTTAGACATTACTGGATTTACTTCGATTACAATGACCTCAGTTGATTTAGATGCCTATGCAGATACCGTTGAAATGTGTCTTAATCTCTTAGTTACTTGGGAATTACCAACTGTAAATGACGATGAGGTTGTTTGTGCAAATGGCACTGATGCAGCGCCTACGACGATAACATTAACTCCAAATGATTTAACTGTTAATGGCGGGCAACAAATTACTGCTATTTCAGTTACATCTGGTACGATAGGAAATCCCGCTTATGTAGGAAATTGGTATGATGCTAATCTTACTGTAACTGGCGGAGTTTCTGACGGCATAACTGCTACAGGACTCGCACAAATGTCAGATTTAGACATTACTGGATTTACTTCGATTACAATGACCTCAGTTGATTTAGATGCCTATGCAGATACTGTTGAAATGTGCTTAAATTTAAGTGTTACTTACTTAGAACCATCATGTTTAAATCCAACAGATTTAGCGGTTTCAGATGTAACTACAACAACTGCTTCTGTAACTTGGACTGCAAACAACGGTGAAACGGCTTGGGAATACCAAGTGGTTGAGAGTGGAGCAACGCCTGCTGAAACAGGAACAGCAACTTCAGATAACCCACTAGCCCTTACAGGACTGACTGCAAACACTGCATATGATGTATATGTGAGAGCCAATTGTGGTGACGGTGCAACTAGTGGATGGGTAATGGAAAGTTTTACAACATTATTTCAAGCTCCATCATGTGGTGAAACAGCAGAATATTGTTATGCTAGTGGTGATGGTGGAGGTTCTGGTTTTGCTAGTAGCTACACTGTGGATCCTTTAGAGTTATTATTTACCTCAACTGTTGATACTACTGGTGATTATTTAACACTAACAATTGGTGGCGAAACTGAATCAAATTATGATTGGGTATATGTAACTGATGGTGCTGGGAATGTAATTTTAGAACCTGTTAGTGGTGCAATGGAATATGAAGTTGTTTCAGAAGATGGAACAGTCAATGTTTATATATCTGCTGACGGTTCTGTTAGTTGTGTTTCGCCTTCTACTTGGAGTGGCGAACCAGACACACCATTATCTTTCGCGGTGTCCTGTAACCCACCGCCATCATGTATAGATCCAACAAATCTTACAGTAGCGAATATCACACAAACAACTGCTTCTGTAACTTGGACTGCAAACAACGGTGAAACGGCTTGGGAATACCAAGTGGTTGAGAGTGGAGCAACGCCTGCTGAAACAGGAACAGCAACTTCAGATAACCCACTAGCCCTTACAGGACTGACTGCAAACACTGCATATGATGTATATGTGAGAGCCAATTGTGGTGACGGTGTAACAAGCGCATGGGTAATGGTAAGTTTTACAACGCCTCTTACGACACAAACATCATTCCCTTACTGTTCAAGCTTCGATACTGACCTAGGAGATTGGTCTACAGAAGTTACACAAGGTACAAGTAATTGGGAATCTGCATCATCTTCAAATAATTCTGTAGCAGCGTATTCGGGCGGAGGTAGTGCTTACTATTACAGTGGCAACTACAATGGAGATAGCTCTGTTCTTATTTCACGTCCAATGGATATTACAGCTTTAGCAAGTCCTCAGGTTACATTTCAAATAGCGAACCCTTCGTGGGGTGCAGATCAGGACGTGTTGGAAGTTTGGTACAAAGCTACTGCAGCAGACGCATGGTCTGTTCTAGGTACGTATTCAGATGCAACAACCACATTCTCAGAGGTAACATTAAATCTACCAAATGCAAGTAATGATTACTATATTGCATTCAACGCAACATCTGGTTATGGTTATGGAGTATTAATTGATGATGTATGTATTGCCGAAGCACCATCATGTATAGATCCAACAGATCTTACAGTAGCGGATATCACACAAACAACTGCTTCTGTAACTTGGACTGCAAACAACGGTGAATCGGCTTGGGAATACCAAGTGGTTGAGAGTGGAGTAGCACCTGATGCAACAGGAACAGCAACTTCAGATAACCCATTAGCGCTTACAGGATTGACTGAAAACACTCTTTATGATGTGTATGTGAGAGCCAATTGTGATGCTGATGGAACAAGCGAATGGGTAATAGTAAGTTTTACAACATTACCAGCACCTATTGTGCCTGATTATACGAACGATTTTACTACATTCCCAGGCGATTTATGGTCTGAAGCAGTAGGAGCAATCGCAGACGGACCTTCTGGGACTACTTCTTTATGGGATACCGGTAATTTTGCACATGGAACTAATGCTCCAGCTGCATATATTAATATTTACTCTACTAATATAGATGAATGGTTAATTTCTCCATCATTTGACCTCAGTGGAGTGAGTTACTATTTAAACGTCGATGTAGCTGCAACTGAATATTTATCTTCTTTTAGTACTGCTGACCCTGTTGATGCAATTTGGGGAGTTGATGATTTTGTTACCTTGATGGTTTCTGAAGATAGTGGTTCAACATGGACTGAATTATACAGATGGGATGCTAATAATAACCCTGGCGTTGCTGGAGCTGCAATGCCAGAAATTGATTTATCAGCCTATACAGGCCTTGCTAAATTTGCTTTTTATGCTGAGAGTACTGCAAGCAATGAAGATATTGATTTCTTTGTAGATAACTTCTCTATCTCTTCAACTTCATTGGGTCTTGAAGATGTTAACACATCATCTAACTTCACGTATTTCCCGAACCCAGTAAACAATGTATTGTCGATCAAAGCGCAAGCTTCTATTGATAGTATCACCGTTTACAATATGTTAGGGCAAACGGTTGTGAGATCAACACCAAACACTACGACAACAGCTGTTGATATGTCTGGATTACAGACCGGTGCTTACTTTGTTCAAGTAGCCATCAACAACAGTATAGAAACTGTACGAGTGATTAAAAATTAAAATCCAATTTAATTTTATACAAAGCCTCGCTAAGAAATTAGTGAGGCTTTTTTTATACCCTTACTTCTCACTTCAATTCAATCACTTTGTGTAACTTTGTGTCTATGATTGCAAGTGATTTTTCATTTATCATTCCTGTTTTTAACCGTCCAGAAGAAATTCGAGAACTTCTAGAAAGCTTTTGTGCTTTAGAATCTCCTAAGACGTTTGAAATTGTTATCATTGAAGATGGTTCTACCTTAGACTCAAAACTCATTGTCGATCATTTTCAAGACCTTCTCAAAATAAGCTATTACGCCAAAGAAAACACAGGACCTGGACATTCTAGAAACTATGGTATGGAACGTGCCAAAGGGCGTTATTTCATTGTTTTAGATTCGGACTGCATTCTACCACCTACGTATTTAGAAGCAGTAATTTCTAAACTCAACTCTCAATATGTCGATGGATTTGGAGGACCCGATGCCGCCAAAGATAGCTTTACAGAATTCCAAAAAGCAATTAATTTTTCAATGACTTCGTATATGACTACGGGAGGGATACGAGGGGGTAAAATCCCCATTGAAAATTACGAACCGCGAAGTTTTAATATGGGAATTTCTAAAGAAGCCTTTCAAGCCACAGGAGGATTTGGACGCATACATCCCGGGGAAGATCCTGATTTATCCATTCGACTTAAAGAAATGGGGTACCACTTACATCTCATCCCCGAAGCATTTGTATTCCACAAACGCCGAATTAACTTAGAAAGTTTCTATACACAAGTCAATAAATTTGGGCAAGCACGCCCAATTCTTAATAAATGGCACCCACAATCAAAACGGTTGACTTATTGGTTTCCAACGTTTTTTACTCTAGGTTTATTACTAAGCAGTGTCCTGTCTATCCTAGGGTTTCACTGGTTTTTAATTGTTTATGGTCTGTATTTTTTAGCCGCCATGATAGGAGCGTTTCGCACTTCAAATAATATTATAGTTGCTTTTTTAGTCTTTCCTGCCATTGTTATTCAGTTTTTTGGTTATGGATTTGGATTTCTCAAAGCCACCCTAAAATTAGGACTTTCTTCTAAAAATGAGACGCAATTGTTTCCCAAGTTATTTTTTAGAGCCAATGATTAAAAAAAATAACAACATAAAACCCAATAGAGTACAAGGCAAGCGATTGAATGTGTTTGTGTTGTTCTTATTTTTGTCGTTTCTAATTTCACTTCTTGTGAAGTTGTCAAATACCTACACGCAAACACTTCAGTTTGAGTTGAACCCCACACAGTTAGAGTCCAACGAAGTAATGGTCTCAAAGGAAGCAAAAACAATCAATGTAACGATTTCAGGAAAAGGGTTTGAACTCCTAAAATATTATGTAGAAGCACGGATTATTGATGTTGATTTTTCTCAGCTAAACAAAGATAAATCCCATTACATTTGGGACGAACGAAGCCAGCTCGAAAAAATAATTAATCATTTTGACTCAAAAATAGCTGTGAAATCAATCAACCCCGATACGCTTTTGTTTCAATATGACCGTCAGTTTGTTAAAAAAATTCCAGTTCAGGTTTCTGTAAATTCAAGCTTTGCATTTGGATTTGATTTGGTCGATTCATTTCAATCTGTCCCTGATTCCATTACCCTTATTGGTCCAGAATCCCTTTTAAAAACAATCTCTGAAATACAAACCAAAACCTTAGATTTAACAGATCTCAACTCCAATGTTGAGAGGGTCGTTGCTTTGGATATTCCAAATACATCCAAACAAATCACCTATTCTGAGCAAGTGGTTTCCATCAATGGCGAGGTAGATAAATTTACGGAAGGCAGCGTCAATGTACCCGTCACTATTTTGAATGTGCCTGACAAGCTCACACTTAATTTTTTCCCTAAAGAAATACCCGTCATTTTTTATGCGTCCCTAAAAGCTTATAACAGTATAGATGCCAGTCATTTTTCTGTTGAATGTGATTTTAATACCTTGACAACTGAAAACAACTATTTAAATCCGGTATTGGTAAAACAACCTTCAACAGTGAAAACAGCCAAATTAAAACCCACCGAATTTGAATATGTAATCACGCCAAAAAATGACTAAAATTGTAGGACTTACTGGGGGGATAGGCAGTGGAAAGACCACCGTAGCTCAGATGTTTAAATCTTTGGGTGTTCCAGTTTATAACTCTGATGAGGAAGCCAAATTATTGATGCAAAGCTCAGATGTTATTAAAGAGGAATTAATTCAATTGCTTGGTGAGAATTGTTATAAAAAGGGTCAATTGAACCGTTCTTTTATTGCTTCTAAAGTTTTTGAGGATGCAGTATTGTTAGAGAAAATAAACGCCATTGTACACCCAAAAGTAGCCACTCATTTTGAGCAGTGGTATTCCAAACAAAATACGCCCTACATAATCAAAGAAGTAGCGATTCTCTTTGAAACTAAATCTCAACACCTTTTTGATTTTATTATCACTGTTACAGCGCCTGAAGAAATACGCATTCAGCGGGTGATGGAGAGGGATCAAAAAACAAAAAAAGAGGTGCTGGCTATTATTGACAAACAATTGCCAGATTCGGAAAAAATAAATCAATCGAATTTTGTGATAAATAGTAGCACATTTTCAGATATTAAGAGTAATTCAATACTAATTCACAATAAAATAATGAAAATGTTAGATAATCACTAAAAATTTAACATTTGTGTTAAGTTGAGGTTAAAAGCGATTTTAACATAATTTAAAACCTTAATTTTGATTGATGAATAAAAAACTGTTTACATTATTGGTTATTCTGATGAGTTTATCTCTTATCGGAATTATTTTTGTTCAAGCCTATTATATCAATAATTCACTTGAAACAAAAGAAGAACAGTTTACCTTTAATGTAAAAAAAGCGTTGACCTATACGACCAATCAAGTTGCTACTGTCGAATATAAAAAATATGTCAACGCACTCAATAAAATAATTTCGGAAGGAAAAGAACCGGATACTACTGCCATCCGTAATATCACCGTTTACAAACAAGATAATAATACAAATCAAATTATTGTTTACAATACGGGAATTTTAGAAGAAAACTTTAAAGTACCGTCACTAATAGACCTGAACATAGACAGCTTAGGTCTGAGCAGCTTTAAAGGAAAAACGACCACTAAAATTTATGATAACAATAATTTTGGAGGCGATTTAACTTCGAACACAGAACAGTCTTTTGAAAAAGTCCTCAATATGGATAAATTACAAAAGGCTACTTTTGAAACGCAATACAAAACAGAAATTAAAAACACCCCAATTCATCAGCGTGTATCATCTGATGCAATTCGAAAATTACTAGTCAAAAAACTAAGAGAAGACAACATTGATATTGGTTTTGAGTTTGCAATTTTTCATAATGACATAGGCACCAAAATTCAATCTGAAAATTTTGACCAATCGCTGGTTCCTACCATTGGAGCTCCGATTTTTTTGGATGACAACGATGAGAGTGATTTTAAACTTTACATTAACTTTCCGGAACGCAAAAAATTCATTATTTCGTCCATTATAGGCATTACATTGTTGTCGGTATTATTTACTCTAATTATTATTATCGCATATACCAGTGCTTTGTATCAATTGATCAAACAGCGGAAAATATCACTTATGAAATCTGATTTCATTAATAATATGACACATGAGTTTAAAACTCCAATTGCCACGATTAACTTAGCATTGGATGCTATTAAAAATCCAAAAATCATCAATGATCAGGAAAAGGTAAGACGATACCTTCAAATGATAAAAGATGAAAACAAACGCATGAATGCCCAAGTTGAAAACGTCTTGCGAATTTCTCAGCTACAAAAAAAACAACTCAATATAAGCAAAGACCGTCTAAAATTGCACGACTTAATTGAGGATGCGATTACACATGTGGAGCTTATTGTTGAGGATCGAAAAGGATATATTAAAACGCATTTTAATGCCACCCAAACGTCTATATTGGCAAATGAAACCTATTTTACAAATGTGATCGTAAACATTTTAGACAACGCCATAAAATACTCTCCCGAAGCTCCAAAAATTGATGTGATCACAGAAAATGTGGGCAACAATATTTTGTTAAGCATTAAAGATCAAGGGCAGGGGATGAATAAAGCCGTACAAAAACGTATATTTGAAGAGTTTTATAGAGAATATACAGGAAATGTACACAACGTTAAAGGGCATGGATTGGGCTTGGCAAATGTCAAACGAATTGTAGAGAATCATCAAGGAACTGTTACTGTCGATAGTGAAAAAGGCAGAGGAAGTACATTTACTATAAAATTACCACTAATAGCATAACATCATGGAAGAAAATTTAAAAAAAATATTACTAGTCGAAGATGATCCAAATTTTGGAACCGTCTTAAAAGAGTATTTATCCCTCAATGGTTATGAAGTTGTTCATGCCAAAAATGGGATGGAAGGCTTTGAGAAATTCAAAAAAACAGATTATCATTTGTGTATTTTAGATGTAATGATGCCATATAAAGATGGGTTTACACTTGCCAAAGAAATACGTGAAAAAAATACAGAAATCCCGATTATTTTTCTCACTGCCAAAGCATTGAAAGAAGATGTTTTAAAAGGGTATAAAGTAGGTGCCGATGATTACCTAAATAAGCCTTTTGACAGTGAAGTGCTTTTAATGAAAATCCAAGCGATTATTCAACGAAAAACGGTTGACACACTTGCGGATAGCAAACAATTTGAATTTACCATTGGTGATTTCAGTCTCAATTCAAAGTTAAGATTTCTAACTTTTAAAGATGAGAAGCCGGCCAAGTTGTCTCCTAAAGAAAATGAATTACTTCGGTTGTTAATTTTACATGAAGACGATTTGATGCCACGTGAAATTGCGTTAACTAAAATATGGAGAGACGATAATTACTTTACTTCTCGAAGTATGGACGTCTATATCGCCAAATTAAGAAAGTATTTGAAGTTGGATCCAAAAGTGGAAATCCTTAATATTCATGGCGAAGGCTTCCGATTGGTTGTCAACAAATAAAAGTCTAAAAACCTGTTTTTAGCTGGGTTTTTTTACATTTCTTTTGATGTGCTCTAAAATGTTTTGAACATCGGTGTCATATTCAAACCACTGTGTTTCGGAGTCTTTTTGAAACCAGTTCATCTGACGTTTGGCAAAACGACGGCTATTCTTTTTAATTTCAGAGATTGCGAAATCTAAAGTCCACTGCCCATCAAAATAATGAAACAATTCTTTATATCCCACTGTATTGAGGGCATTGAAGTCTCTGTATTTAAATACAGCTTTGGCTTCTTCTAACAACCCATTTTCAATCATAGCATCCACTCTGTTGTTAATGCGTTCATACATCAAAGGCCGTTTGGCTTTTAGGCCAATTGAAATCGTTTTAAAAGCCCGTTGTGCTTTAGGTTTTTTTAGAAAAGAGGAATAAGGCAGCCCTGTGCCTCTACAAATCTCTAGTGCCCGTATGACTCGATGAGGGTTTTTGAGTGCAATACTCTCGTAGCTTTTAGGGTCTAAACGCTTTAATTCTTGCTGAAGAACCTCCAAACCTTTCGATTCTAATTCTAAGTTGAGTTGTTCTCTTATGTCGGTTGCAATGTCTGGAAATTCGTCAAAACCTTTAAGCACTGCATTGACATACAGTCCAGAGCCACCAACCATGACCACCACAGCTTTTGATGAATGTAGTAATTCCAGTTTTTCAATGGCATCTTTTTCAAAAGCTCCTACACTATACGCCTCCTTAATTGATTTGTGATGAATGAAATGATGGGGTGCAATAGATAATTCTTCGGAGTTGGGTGCCGCAGTTCCAATTGGAATTTCTTTGTAAAACTGACGTGAATCTGCAGAAATAATTTCTGTATTAAAATGGGAAGCCAACTTTAAACTAAGGGCTGTTTTTCCGATGCCCGTAGGACCTACAATCGAAATAAGATAGTTATTCATCACTAAATTTATGACCGCATTTGTGACAGTATTCGGCATCATCTTGGTGATATGCTTCATTACAAATTTCACACGCTTGTGTGTTGTTTGGGATCAGTTTTTTTTCTGATTTGGTCATTTCAGAGCTCACAATCCCCGTGGGAACAGCGATAATTCCATACCCCAAAATCATGATTAAAGAAGCTATAAATTGTCCCAAAGCAGTCATAGGTGCAATGTCTCCATATCCAACAGTAGTCAGTGTGACAATAGCCCAATACACACTTCGCGGAATGCTTGTAAATCCGCTGTCTTGTTCACTTTCTACCAAATACATGACGGTTCCTAAAATGACACACAGTACAATTACAAACGAAAGAAATACAGCTATTTTTGGTCGACTTCGTTTCAATGCTTTTCCGAAATTAGCACTTTCACCAATGAAACGGGTGAGTTTTAAAATTCTAAATACACGCAACAAACGCAAGGCTCTTATAGCAATTAATGAATGTGTTCCTAAAACAAATAGCGAAAGGTATTTAGGAATGGTCGATAGTAAATCGATAATTCCATAAAAACTAAAGATATAGGTTCTTGGTTTTTTAACAGAAATAATCCGAAGGATATATTCAATACTGAATAAAATTGTAATAATCCATTCAGAAATGTTTAGAATTGCTGCATACTCAGATTCAATACTTTCGACACTTTCTAGCATTACTAGTAGAATGCTTATGAGGATGACTACTAAAAGAATAACATCAAATAGTTTTCCTGAAGAGGTGTCCGCTTCATAAATAATATCATGAATTTTTTTTCTCCAATTTCCAGAATGATTTGATTTTGACATATCTCAAAAGTACTAAAAAAGATTAATCTTCAAGTTTAATTATTTTTAATCTTTTGTGGCGTCGCATAAAACTTTGAATGATATGTTGCGCATCTTTATTGTGTTCCATTGGGGTTAAGATCGATTTGAGCACCGCAGTTGTGTGAATTTGAAAATTTAAATTAAAATAGGCATAGCCTCTAAAAACGCCATTTTCTATCAAAACGGCACTGCGTTCATCTACGGCACGACCATAGTCGATCAGAATCATATTTTGATCTTTAAATGTGTGAGATTCAATTACATTTAAAACTCTTTTATTGTAGGTCTCTTTCGGCTCTTCTGAAATACAAGCTCCAGCACAACTTTTAATATCGTACCCAAAACAGGAGTTTGCTGTTTTATAGAGGCCACAAAGTTTTTGGCACAATTGATTTTTGTCAACGATTTTGTTCATAAAACTCTTTCCACTTTCATGATTCGAAAACGTTGTGATTGGTTTTTGGTTGCCTTTTATTTTTTCAATTTTCAAATTGATGTATCCCTCAGCATTCCTAAAACTAAATAAACCATGGGTAAAAATTGTACGACGAAGTGCACGATTTAATTTGGGTTTGTTGCGTTTGATTTCTTCACTTTCCTTGAGAAGCGCTACCAATTCACTGCCCGTTTCATCATAAGTTACCGTAGCAACTTCGAGTTGGATTTTTTTTGATTTGGGTGTTTGACCAGTGAAGTGCTGGTTGATGCGACTTTTAATGTTTTTACTTTTGCCAATGTATATGATTTCTCCATCGGCCTTATGAATATAATAAACGCCTGTAACTGAGGGAAGTTTAGAGATAATATCGATTAGTTTTGGTTCCATTTGATGTTTTGGATCCAAACGAATTGACTCCTTGATAATTGTTTTCTCTACATCCTTGTCAAGAAGCATCTTGAAAAGTTTAACGGTTGCTGTCGCATCTCCTGCAGCGCGGTGTCTGTCACTCACAGGAATCCCTAAAGATCTAACAAGTTTCCCTAAACTGTAGGAGGGAAGGTCAGGAATTAATTTTTTAGAAAGTTCGACAGTACATAAATTTTCGCGTTCAAAATCAAACCCAAGTCGTCTAAACTCCGTTGTTAAAATTCGATAATCAAACTGAGCATTATGAGCGACCAGAATACAATCTTCAGTAATTTCTACAATGCGTTTGGCAACTTCGTAAAACTTGGGTGCAGAGCGCAACATTTTGCTATTGATTCCTGTAAGATTCACCACAAACGGTTGGATGTCGCGTTCGGGGTTGACTAGGCTGATAAATTGATCTACAATTTTATGACCGTCAAATTTATAGATGGCAATTTCAGTAATACCTTCTTCATTAAATTTTCCTCCGGTGGTTTCTATGTCTAAGACTGCGTAGATAGTACTGTTTTAAATGGCATAATTTCTGACTCCAAAGATACTACTTCCTAAACGAACCATTGTACTTCCGCACTCAATAGCTAAAGGATAGTCGCCACTCATTCCCATAGAAATAATTTCGAGCGATGGATTTGTGTTTTTTAAGCTATCAAACGTGTTTTTTAATGTTGTAAATTCTTCTCTGATTTGAGCAGTATCTTCCGTAAAACTAGCCATTCCCATCAAACCTACAATTGCTATGTTTTTTAAAGTTTTAAAATGATCCGAAGCCAACAGTGTATGTGCAGCTTCCGCAGTCATTCCAAATTTGGTATCTTCCTGCGCAATTTTTATTTGTAAGAGACAATTGATGATACGCTGGTGTTTTTCGGCTTGTTTATTAATTTCATTGAGTAATTTTTCGGAGTCCACCCCATGAATTAAATCCACAAATGAAGCCATATACTTAACTTTATTTCGCTGTACATTTCCAATCATATGCCACTGAATATCTTTGGGCATTTGTTGGTGCTTATCGACCATTTCTTGAATTTTATTCTCTCCAAAAATACGTTGACCAGATGAATAGGCTTCCATTAAGTCATTTACAGGTTTTGTTTTAGAAACCGCAACCAAGGTCACGTGACTCGGAAGTTGTGATTGAATTTTAGTTAAATTTGACTTTATAGGCATACTTAAAACTCGTATATAGTGATTCCACTTCTTAATTTTGGATAAATGTAGGTGCTTTTTGGGGGCATGACAGCATTCGAATCCGCAATATCCATTAATTCTCTGACTTCAATAGGAAACAGTCCAAATCCTACCCTGTGATTTTCGCAATCGACCGTAGCTTTAATTTGCTCTAAACTATCAGCTCCATAGATATACCCAATACGAGAGTTTGTACGAACATTTGTAATTCCTAATATGGGTTCTAGGAGATGTGTTTGTAAAATATGGGCGTCAAGTTGATCGATAGCAGATTGATTTTTTTGTTTTGTTGCACGTAAAGATAAGGAATAAAATATGCCTTCTAAATACATGGAAATTTCATGTCGTTTGGAGCTTTTGTAAGGTTCATTACCTTTATTTTCGATCTCAAAATCAACACTAATTTTTTCCAAAAAAGCTTTGCTGCTTAAGCCGTTTAAGTCAGTAATTACTCTGTTGTAATCACATATTTTGAGTTGGCTTTCTGGAATTAAATAGCTTAAAAAATAATTATAAGAAGCATCAGTTGTTGTGAGTTCTTCAGATTTTAGTTCGCGTGCTAAAAGTGCTGAAGATGCGGAACGGTGATGTCCATCAGCGATGTAAAGCACAGAAACGTTTTGAAATGCGTTATGAATACGCTGAACCGTTTCTTGATCATCAACACACCAAAGTTTATGGGTTTCATTTTCAGTTGTCCATGAATTAAACTCTGAAGCCTTTTTTTTAGCATTTTGAATGCTATTTTCCACAGTTAAATCGTCTTTATAAGTGAGCAATACCGGCGCCGCATTGAACCGAACTGTTTTTAAATAATTTTTAAAAGTAGTTTCACGTTTTGCAATTGTAGCTTCGTGTTTTTTGATGATTTGAGCCTCATAATCCTCCACACTAGCCGTTGCAATGACCCCGCAAAACAAGTGACCGTTGGCTTGTATGGTTTCATAAATATAATAGGAGGGAATAGCATCCTTAATTAATATGTTTGAGGTTTTAAACGCTTCATATCGTTTTTTCACTAATTCATACCGCTTTGATTTCTCAGATGAAAAAGAGGGGTCTTTTTTGATGTTTATAATGCTCAAAAAAGAAGTAGGGTTTTCTTTTAATTCTTTATTTAGTTCGATCTTAGAATATGTTTTGTAAGATCTGGAACTAAAATTTCTAGCGTTTTTTTTTGTAGGACGAACCGCTTGAAAAGGATTGATTTTTGCCATTGATTTTCAGGAATAAATTTGGAATGAATTTGGAACGAATTTAAGAAAATTGAGCAGCAACAGTAACGGCTTTCCGTTCTTTTGAATAATCGTAAAAACCTTCTCCGGATTTGACGCCATACTTTCCAGCACGTACCATATTTACTAAAAGTGGGTTTGGAGCATATTTAGGGTTTTTAAAACCTTCATGCATCACTTCCATAATTGACAAACAAACATCGAGTCCGATAAAATCGGCCAACCCCAGAGGTCCCATAGGATGACTCATTCCAAGTTTCATAATCGTATCAATTTCTTTAACTCCCGCAACTCCCGTAAATAACGTTTCGATAGCTTCATTAATCATGGGCATTAAAATCCGATTGGCTACAAATCCAGGGTAATCATTCACAATAACTGGGGTTTTTTCAATTTTAGTTGTCAGATTTATAATGAATTCTTCAACTTCTTTGGAAGTGCTATAACCCGTAATAATTTCCACTAATTTCATGATTGGAACAGGGTTCATAAAATGCATTCCAATGACACGATCTGGTCTGGAGGTTTGTGCAGCGATTTGCGTAATGGATATAGACGAGGTATTTGTGGCCAGTATGGTGTCTTCTGGACATGCCTGGTCTAATTGCTTGAATATTTTAAGTTTCAAATCCACATTTTCCGTAGCGGCTTCTACAACCAGACTTGCATATTCAACACCTTCTGTAATACTTGTAAAGGTTGAAATATTGGCTAATGTTTCAGTTTTTTTAGTTTCGTCTATTTTATCTTTAGCGACTAAGCGGTCTAAATTTTTAGTAATTGTTGCAATCGCTTTAGTAAGCGCTGTTTCATTGAGATCTATTAATTGAACTTTAAAACCTGCTTGTGCAAAGGTATGAGTGATTCCATTTCCCATAGTTCCGGCTCCAATAACTGCAATATTTTTCATCTGTCTCTATTTTTTAAGTACTAAAAACAATTTATAATTTGATATGCAACTCTAAGTGCTTCCGTTCCATCTCTAAGAGTTACAACTGGTTTTGTGTTTTCATTAATGGCGTCAGCAAAACTTTCTAGTTCGTCTAAAATGGCATTATTAGGTTCGATTTCTGGGTTTTCAAAATAGATTTGTTTTTTAATTCCTTCAGCATTTTGTAATATCATATCAAAATCTCCGGGTGTTTCTGGAGCATCTTTCATTTTTACCACTTCTACTTGTTTTTCTAAAAAGTCAATACTGATGTAAGCATCTTTTTGGAAAAAGCGACTTTTACGCATATTCTTCATAGAAATACGACTTGCTGTTAGGTTGGCAACACATCCATTTTCAAACTCAATACGTGCATTGGCAATATCAGGAGTTTCACTGATTACAGATACACCACTAGCTGTAATGTTTTTGACGGGTGATTTTACAACACTTAATATAATATCAATATCATGTATCATTAAATCTAACACAACAGGAACATCGGTTCCACGGGGATTAAATTCGGCCAATCGATGTGTTTCAATAAACATAGGCGATTGAATATCGTTTTTAACGGCTTTAAATGCGGGGTTAAAACGTTCTACATGTCCAACCTGACCTCTGAGGTTGTTTTCAGAAACCAACAAACGAATTTGTTCGGCTTCTTCAACAGTATTGGTGATTGGTTTTTCAATAAAAATATGTTTGCCTTTGGTGATGGCTTTGATGGCACATGTAAAATGAGAAAGCGTAGGGGTTACAATGTCAACCACATCTACAGCATCTATAAGTGCTTCTAAGGAATTGAAAAAGGTGTAGCCAAATTCGCTTTCTACTTTTTGTCCGTTAGAGGCATCAGGATCATAAAATCCTACAAGTTCATATTTTTCAGATTGCTGAAGTAGTTTAAGATGTATTTTTCCTAGATGTCCAGCACCTAAGACGCCTGCTTTTAGCTTCATAATATGATTTTTTTGTAAAACTATGATTTTTTTATCCCATTTCGAATATCCTAACAAAATTTTATCAAAAACTACTGTTTGACCGCATAAATTCCTTACAATTAGTAAGGCGGAGCATTACTGCTTGTTTGTTTTTAAAGCAAGATAAATAAACAGATATGTCATTTTTGTTTTTCTATTACTATGATGTAAAACTAGTTTTTATCATATTTCATATACGTTCACCACAATAAATTTCCGTTTATTACATTAAATTGCCGTTTGTTACGTGAAAGGGACGCTTGTTACATTCGATAAAAAAAATCAAATTATATTTCATAATTTTATTGTAATTAATCTTTTTAATTTAATATTTATGAAACAAATAATAGTTACTATCCTGTTATTTTTTATAACGGGAATTTTGGCTACAGCTCAGGTTGGAATAGGAACATTAAGCCCTAAAGCCGCTCTCGATATTTCGAGTGATAAAGGGTTATTGATTCCCAGAATGTCTGATCACACGAATCTTATACCAATAGATGGTACATTAGATACTAATAAAAAAGTTCTTTCAATTTAAAATCTCATATTAATTTGAAATACTCTCCTGTTTATTCTATCTTTACTTTTATAAATAACAACCTTCTTATTTCAGAAATTAAACTTCATTGAAAGATACATTCAGGCATAAAGGACTTCGTCAGCAATTGGTAAATACCTTGGTTGATAAAGGAATTAAAAATCAAGCAGTCCTCGGTGCTATTGGTTCTATTCCACGCCATTTATTCATAGACTCTAGCTTTTTAGACCATGCCTATCAAGATAAGGCCTTTCCAATTGGAGCCAATCAAACCATTTCACAGCCTTATACCGTTGCATTTCAATCGGAATTGTTAGAAGTTAAATCGGGTGATAAAATCCTTGAAATTGGAACTGGAAGTGGATATCAAACAGCGGTATTATGTGTGTTGGGAGCCCATGTATATAGTATTGAGCGCCAGTTGGAATTATTTAAAAAAACCAGTCAATTTTTACCAAAAATAGGCTATGTAGCAAAACGCTTAATTTTTGGAGACGGTTATAAAGGACTGAAAGAAGAAGCGCCTTTTGACAGCATAATTGTCACTGCTGGTGCACCTTTTGTTCCTAAACCCTTGCTCGCTCAACTAAAAGTAGGAGGGCGGTTGGTTATTCCTGTTGGGGATGAAGACCAAATAATGACACTCTATATTCGGAAAGGTCCCAAGGAATTTGAAAAACACGAATTAGGAAACTTTAAGTTTGTACCTCTTTTAGAAAATAAAAACTAGAGGCTAATTCCAAATAAAATGCCGTCATTCACAAATCCAGAGTGGTAGGATCGCACATAATCAACTCTTAAAAAACGGTATTTTTTCCAGCCAATATTATTAACACCCACACTGAATTCGTTATAAGGTATTTGATTGTCTGATGTAAACCCATGAACTCCTAAAATTAAGTTGTAATTCAGTTTATTTATAAAGGGTATTTTACCTAATATATACCCTTTAAAATCATGTTCTAGGTGGTATTCTAAATAATTTTCGGAGGTGCTAAAATCATAATACCCAACATTTTTAAAACTTGACATATAAGAACCATCAAGGTTTACATGGGTTTGATTTCCATTGATGTGCTTCGCATCCATAAACGCCAGAGATGCGCCCCCAAAAAACGTACCACTCAAGAGTTTATAGCTAAAATCTCCTTTATTTTCAAGACTAAAATTTTGTGAAAGATCGATACTCAAATGCTCGTAATTGTAGTTGGAATTAGTAGCTCCAAATCCTTTTTCGAAACTAAAATTTAGTTTCGGATATTTTGGGTTCGTTATGTTGATTTTACTTCCTGGGTAGCTGAGGTATTTTTGTCCGAATCGGAACGCTCCTTT
>Ga0206131_10003890_pt1 | contig 16808 bp, 21 predicted proteins | sample Helgoland_Spring_FD_148636 | JGI IMG/M metagenome (GOLD analysis project Ga0206131, IMG submission 148636) | Pelagic subsurface seawater microbial communities from Kabeltonne, Helgoland, North Sea - Helgoland_Spring_Bloom_20160517_1 | ecosystem: Environmental > Aquatic > Marine > Epipelagic ...
AGAATAAAATAAGTATATCTTGCTAATACATAAAAATAGTCCGACAATATATTAATATAATTCATACATATTCTAATATTGGCAATTTCATTTGGCGTTAATTTTTCAGAGTTATAATAGTAATAATTTATTGAAACAAGCCTTCTTTCTGCTGCGCGACATTTGGCTCTTGCTTTAAAAATAGATGCTATTAATATATTTCCCCCCGATAATACAAATTTACATTGTTGAGGTAAAATGTTACTAAGCTCTTTTAAATATTGTTGAATTATTGGATTTTTTAAAATTATAGTATCATTACAATTAGATTCTTGAATTATTTTTTCTTGTTTGTGTATGTCTATTTGGATATCATATAATATATTAAAATATTTATGAATAACACAGTTATTGTATTTAACAAAATATTTGTAAATTAATGTATTAATGTAACCTATTTCTGCACTTAGTTCATCTAACTCTCCTATAAATTTAATTATTATGTTATTTTTAGGCACTTTTGCACCATTACTCAGATAGGTAGTTCCATCTGGATAATCATTATTCATTTTTTAATAATATCAAATTATTTTTTATATAAAATAAAAAAATGATATTAATATATATTAGAATTATATTAATTATGTCACTTTCATACAAAGCAAATCATATTGAAGATGTTTCTAAAACAAACGAATCATTAACTAAAGAAAAAATATCAAAACCTATCATGACCGTATATGAATTTGATAAAATAATAGGTATACGCACACAACAATTATCATCGGGTGCTATACCATTTATTTCTAATATTAAGAATATTTCAAGTAATATGGAATTGAGACAAGTTGCTCTTGAAGAATTAAGGCAAGGCAGACTTCCGTTTATTGTTGAACGCAGTTTGCCAAATAGAAAAAAAGAATTTTATAGAGTGCGTGATTTGGATTTAGTAGCTGTTAGAGATCGCATAAGATAAATTTGTTTAGTTTTAGCTAAAAATTGATTGTATGTTGTTTATTTTTTTATTATACAAATGACCAAGTTCTTTGCTGCTGTTCTCTTCGCCGTCGCCGTTACTACTGATGCTCGCATTATGCGCATGAGCAGGGGTAGTTCCTGCTCTTGCCACTTTCGCGTTCAAAGGGAACGTGATGATGCTGTCAAGAAACAGAATGAAGCTGCCGATAATTTTAATAAATTGTCGGAGCTTGTTACAATGACAAACTGTAATCCAGGATACTCATTTAATTATGATAATTCTGTTATTAATATGAATAGTGTGAAGTGTGAGAAATGTCCGGAAAATCACTATCGCATGAAAAATAATTCGACTTGTCTCCACTGTCCCGAAGGTTTTGTTTCAAGTGAAGGAAGCACTAAATGTAAGAGGGCCGGTGAACATGATACTATTCACACTCTATGTGAGTTTGGTAGTGTCGTGGGCAACAATCCTTTTGCAGAGCATCGTAACAGTTGCAAAAAGTGCAATAAGTATGATAGGGAATATATGCCTTATTATAACAATGCGGACAATTGTCTTATTTGTCCTGCCGGATCAGTAATCACGCGCGATAGCAACTGCATTAAGTGTCCCATTGGATATTATGAGAATAATAATAAGTGTGTAGAATGTGATGTAAAAACATTCAATGATATTGAAGGTGCTATGCAATGCAAGGTATGTAATAACGACAAGGCTATCGCATATGAAAGTATTGGAGGTACTAATTGCGAGGATAGTGCTTTGTTTAATATGGCAAATAATGTAAATAAATACATTAATGCCGATGTTATGACAACCCCTATTATTAGTGGTATGCAGATCGGTAGTGCTGTTGTATATAATAACAGGAAGTTTATTCAGCAGATATCAACAATTGGTACTTTCATGGGTATTGGTGTAGCAGCTTTTATAAGCGGTTAAAATTAAACAACAGTGATCTATGTATATATATTTTTATATTTTGAGTACATAATTTATTAAATCTTTAAAATTTTAAAACTTTATAGAAAACTATAGAAAAATAAAATTATGTACTCTTTTTTAGAAATGAGGTATTTTATATTCAAAAAAGTGTGTTCTTGGGTTAAAATAGTATCAATAAATACAACATCTGATGATTCACATGATATGTTTAAATATTCAAGACTTATTAATGATATAAATTAATTTAAATAGTCCTGTAATATTAAAGACAATGTGCATGTCGATGTTAGACCATTTATTAGAGCCATTAATCCAAATAACATTAGTAATACTAATGGTATAAAGTTTGCATTTTTATATTTGCTCATTTCTATATATGTTAGACCACCTAAAAATAGTATTAATAATCCTAAAAAGGTCTGAATAATACGCATTATGCTATAAAAATTAAGTCCATCAGTTCCTATAACATTAACTTTAACGATTTCTCCATTTATTTTAATGTTATTAATTCCATAATTTAAGTTATTAAATTGTAAATTTTTATTTATTTTTATATTTTTATCCTTAGAAAAATATTTATCTTTTATATATTGTGATCTTCCTGCTGAGCGACATACGATATATATTTCATCAACGTATTCTAAATGTCTTTTAATAGTATTAACATTAAATCTAATCATATCCATTGGTATATTATAATGTTCATAGTTTCCAGATGTAAATCTCATTTTATAAACTTCATCACTTTTACGTATATCAATAAATATATATTTCATTTTATCTTCTTAATAATAAGTAATAAAAATATGTCTAAGTTACTAAGTATATCAAAAAGTGTTAAAAAATCTTTATTAAGTAGTTTATATAGAGCAAGAAAACGCATCGAATATAACAAGGATATATATATTGATACTGATCATAAAACTATGTGTGAATATTATAATAAATATCAGGAACTTCAAAAAAAATTTAGTGGGAAAAAAACTAAAGTTTCATATAATACTCTTAAGATTGATAAGCATTTGTTATCAGAAAATCACGATGATGATGAAATATTATTTATTGATAATGAATTGACTATAGATTTATTATATAATGAGTATAATGAAAACTTTATTAATAAAATATATGTTAAAATTGATCCTGATAAGTACACAGACTGGATTAATAAACAAAATGTATTTATTAAATCTTTAACACCTGAAGAAATTTATACTTTAAGATGTCATACACACGACGGAGATGTAATTGTTAATTATTTTATTAAAAATAATTTTAGTATTGATAAAAATATTGATGAAATAGATTATTATGATAATAGAAAATCAAAAATTATTGTTAATAAAAAAATATTTAATTCTAATCGTGAATATATATTATTCTATTATCAGATTAAAAAGTATTTATATGAAAAAGATGTTAAATTAAAAGATTTAACTAGAATGGAATTGGAAGAATATATCAAAAAAAATTACTATGATTTTGAATGGGATAAAATATTAATGATGTATATTTCTGATATTAATAATATATTTATAAAATGCCCAAATGTTAATGATGATTTAGTATTTTATAGAGGTGTTTATGATGATTATTATATTAGAGATTCAAAGAGAGGAAGTTATGAAACAGAAACTTTAAGTAGTGCTACATTAAATTACAAAGTTGCTGTTACATATGCTGATAAAAATTGTTGCATTATGAGAATAAAAGCAGGTAAGGGTTCTAAGGTTATTTTAATTGATAACTTAAGTAATTATAATGAATATGAAGTTTTATTTCCATTCGGAACAAAGTTTTTCATCGATTATCCGCGACATCAAATTAATTTTTATAAAACAAATGAAATATGTCCTGATGAAACTAAAAGTAAAAAAATGATGGTTACTGATTTATCTGTTATTACATCAAAAGTAGGTAGTTTATCAAGAAGTACAAATTATACAACTGCTAAAAAAACAACACCGCCAAAAACAACTATTGCTCATTCTGCTAAATAATTGCTATCATAAAAATAAAGTTTTCACTCTCAGTGGGGCTCGAACCCACGACCACATGGTTAAAAGCCATGCGCTCTGCCGACTGAGCTATGAGAGCACACATCATGGGATAATTCACCCATAATATATTTTATGTACTTAATTCTTAAGTAATTTTGCTAAATCATTAATATCTAATATTTTAATATTAAATTCAATTGCTTTAGCTATTTTGGCAGATGTTTCATTTTTATCTTTAACAATTAGATAATTAGTTGATTTTGATATTGAAGTAACTATTTTACCACCACTATCTGTAATTATTTTTTCATGATCCTTATTTCTAAATCCAGAAAATAATACTTTTTTATCCTTAAAAATAGATAAAGTTTTAATATCAGTATTTACATCTGTTTTAATTCCCTTACATTTTATTCCTAAAGTATCATAAAACTCATAAAATTTAGGCAAATTCTCAATGAAAAGCTTAGCACTTATTTCAGCTATACCTTCAACCTTCATTAAATCTTCCACTGTTAAATTTAAACTATCTTCTCTATTTTTTTTATCATCAATTAGTATGCAAGGATATATATCAGCTATTATTTTTATTTTTTTATTACTAAAGCCTCTTCCTAACATATTTGAAGCATCCATTAAAACAAGACAATCAAGTTCTTTAACTTTCGCGAGAGATTTTAGAATATTATCAGCACTTTTATCTTTGAAACCTTCTATTCTAAGTAAATCGTCCTTTGTAATATTAATAATGTCTTTTAAATCTTTATGACCAGCATTATATATTTTTGTAATATTACCTGGGCCCATATTATCTATATTAGCTGTTTTCATAAAATATGTTATATTTTTGATATCACAATCAGCATTTCTCTCACTACTTATTTTAATAATATCTACGCGCGTATCATTCCACTTATAGTCTTTGTCTTCTATTCCTGGCATGCTTGGTTTACCAGATGCTGATGTAGATAAAACTGCTTGAATATGCGGTATTACATTTCCAGAACGAATAATAATTATTCTTGAGCCAGCGCCAATTTTATTTTTTTCTATATATCCAGCATTGAAACCTGTAGCTTGTTTTATCTTAACATCATCAAGTAGTATTTCTTCAAATTTAACAATGGGTTTCATATATTTATCTTTTGAAATATTCCATTCTACTTCTTTTACTACAACTTCTACTTGTTCCAAAGTATGAATAGATTTAAATGCGAATGAATGTTCTGGATTTTTTCCAAGAACAATATCATAATATTTGCTTATATCAGATATTACAACTCCATCTATAACATATTTATTTGATCGCGAAGTCTCTAAATTTTCTGATAGTAGCTTTAAGTTAATATCTTTAACAACAGTATTATTAACAACATTAAAATTCATTTTAGATAATTCATTGAGACCATTTGCTAATTTAGGATATATCATTGTATAAGCTACAAAATCGATTACTTTAAAAATTTCCTTATTTAAAATTTTTGAATTTATTGCACCACTTACAGTATTGCGTGGATTAGATAATTTACTATCTTTTTTCTTTAGCTTATCCCAATTTTCTTTCGAAATTATGAATTCACCCCTTACAGCTAATTTATCTTCGAGTTTTTTAATATTAGGAAATCCATTAATATATTCATATAAATGTGTTATATCCTGACCCTCTCTACCGTTTCCACGAGTATATAATTTAATGTTTAGTTTACCTTCATCGTTGGCATATGTAACTAATCCACTAACACCATCTAATTTGTCACTTATTAAATAGGGACCTGGATATTTTTTTTTATATTTTGTAATTTCCTCTTCACTATCCTTTATTTTATTTTGAGATCCCATATAGTAAGGTAGTTCAATTTTATTATCAATATCGGCACCTACTCTTTGTAAATAAGGGTCTTTTGGATATTTTTTGCGCACATAATCCTTTATAATATCATATATATCATCTGTTAATTTAGTATCTCCACTATTAAAAAATGCCTCATCGGCAAGTTTTAATACATTAATAATATCTTTTTTTTTGTTTACTTTTATAAAGTCATTTGGACGCGAATTTATAAAGTTATAATCATAACTCATAATTCTAATATAGTTATATTATCTATTATATATATCATTTTTTATATAAAAATATATTAATACATAATAGTAAAATGTATCATTTCTTAGATATCTTTGAATATATTTATACAGATAATAATAACACCTTGATTTATAATCCTCCTATAATTAATCTTGACATTGATTAGTTACCAATTTATTTTTCTATGATAAGTATAATATGAATAAATTATTAGACCATTCACTATTTATAACTATATTTGCTATATTATTTTCAATGTTGGAAATTGAAGTCGAAGGTAAGGATGGTGGTTGGGCAAAAAATATACCAACATCACAATCTGGTATTGGTATTTTTACAAATTATCATATTATAATGAATATAATGATAATTTTGGTTGTTAGTTATTCAACACTTATTTTAACAAACAATATATATATTATTTTATTTTATATTATATCATGGTTCGCAATTGAAGATTTTTGTTGGTTTGTATTAAACCCATATTTTACTATTGATAAATATACTAAAGAAGATATATGGTGGCATTCAAATCAACCTTGGATATATAATATGCCAATGCACAATATATTATCATTAATTTTGATACTGATATTAATCATTATAAATAATGATATTACACTTTTTTATAGTTTGATTTTAATGATATTTATAGTATATATAACTATATTATTGTCACCGTATTATCATAAATGGTATTTAAAAAGAGAAGAAATTAAGAATAATCAGTAAGAACGTGATATGGCACTTTGCAAATATTTTATCTTATTTTCTATGAGATAAATATAATTTTTGATATAATTAGTCATATCATTATAATATTCATCTGACTTATTCTTTTTAAATTTATATTTTTTTGTAATATCAATATTACATATTGCATCTTGGCGACAAAGACCTTTATGTTCATATGAATTATAAATAATATTATATTTATTTAGTTTTTCCTGCAATCTTCTATATTTTTTTATAACTATTTTATATTCATCCATAATGATAATAATATATTATACTACTATTATCAATCAATTTTTAATATATAAATTTACAGTTTATTAAAGAAGCGTAAATACATATATAAAAGGTTAACATTTATATACTATAATAAAGCATTATTATGCTAACAAGTAATATCAATATTGATAATACCATATTGCTAAAAGAATTATGTAATAATATTAACTCAAATTATAATATTGATAAAAAAAATCTTGATAAAGATAACATAACACAATATGATTATATTATTAAGTATGTTGCTGAATTAGAAACATATTATAAAAATAATGTACTTGAAGAATATTCTGAAAAATGTATAAATAAAAATATACTCAATAAATTAAATAATAAGTTTGATGGTGATCAAGTTGCTATTATTTGTTATAGTGTATTGAAAGATTATTAAAATAATTAAGATATACAACACTTATTTTGTTTTTCTACAATTTTGATTTGATCAATCATTTTTAGTATATGATCAATATCTGGTCTATTGTCTGGATTTGTACTCCACATTTGTTTTATAAGTTCTTGTAATTCAATAATATCAACTTCTTTTATTTCAGGTCTATAATCAAGTTGAATAAGTTGTATTACATGTGGATTTTTATCTAATTCTGAATATGGTATCTTTCCGGTACATATAAACCAGAAATTAAGAGCTAATGAATAAATATCTATTTTGAGATCATAGTCTTCTCCATTATTAAATATAATTTCAGGAGCCATATATCTTAATGTACCAGTACAACCACTCATTTTATATATTTCATGTTTTTTCTTAATTGTTCTCGATAAACCAAAATCAGTTAGTTTAATATGCAAATCTTCATTTAATAATATATTCGATGGTTTTAAATCGCGATGCATAATAGGATAGTAGCAATGGTGAAGAAAATATATTGCCTGTGTTAGTTCATATATCCATTTATATGCTAATTGTTTTTTTGGTTTCCATAACTTATTTTTTTCATTATATTTATTTAAATAATACACATCCAATGATGCATTTTTCATATATTCATATAACAATAATAACGGATCTGTTATTGTACATGCCCCAAGAAACAAAACTAAATTTGGGTGCCTTAAATGTGATATAACTGATATTTCATTTATCATATCTTGATATTCAACATCATTGTTATTATGTTTTAAGCATTTAACAACGCACTTTAAACCCCTCCATGAAGCTTTATTTATAACACCATTACCACCTTCTGCAAGTTTTTCATATAATAATATTTCATCATGTTTTAATTCCCACCACTCAGCGCGCCCTCTAATATGAAAAGGCACTTGCTCCATATATAATGAATTACTCGATGAGTTAGATTTAATATCATCATCTGAATCGTTTTTTTGTGTTATATATGCCATTATATAATTACATTAATTATATATTATATATCATTTTTTGTAAAAAGTAATAAACCAGTTTTGCATTTCCCAAGTAATATCATAATCCGCATCTATTTTATTTGCTAAATCTTTTATGCTGTTATAATCGTGAATATAATAAAACCTTTTAATTACATTATCTTTGCTTAATTTCCAATCTACATAGTTTGACCCAGTAATAAAATCTCTACAATCGCTTTTATTATTATCTAAGTTATTAAAGTGTTTTTCTTTCGACCAAAAAGATAAGAGCAGTTTTCCACCACTATTCAAACACTCTAATAATTTATCAATAGCGAGTATTTGTTGATTTACAGATTCAAGATGATGTAAAACAGCAATAGATATAATTTTATCATATTTTTTATCCGTATTTAGATTTAAAACATCATTATAAAAAACATTTAGCTTTTTAATATAACATATATCAAGTAATTTATGAGATATATCAAAACCTTCGCATATATAACCCAATTCTAATGCATATACCATATTTTTTCCATTACCACAACCACAGTCTAATAAAGTTTCATTATCATTGCGATTATTTAAAAATGTTTTTACATTATTCCATATTCTAACGCGTGAAGTGTCAAATGCTTTATATATTATATCATATTGGTTTGCTACTGTTTGATTGTGAATATTCATAACCATATATTATAATGTTTTCTACTTTTATATATAATCTGCGGATCTACTTAAATCTGCTTTTGGAACTTCTACAACATCATATGGCTCTTTGTTTAATAATGGTGAATTGAATGTTAATTGTTGTGGAATATCATAGACGTCTCTCAATCTATGTCCTACAACATTATCATTATTAATACTTATTTTAAGATCATTTGTATTATCGGTTGGTATCATATAAAATTCCGAAAAATGTCTATCCTTTTGTCTTGCAAATAACTTCCAATTATTATTTCCGGAATCTTTTTCATCTGAAGTACTTGTTAAATATGCTACTAATCTAAAAGTGTCTCCTGTTTCTTGAGTATTGACATACATTCTTCTTCTATTAATATTATTTGCTAAATTGGTATGTGATTTTGTATCACCGCGATTTAATGGTGGATATAAATCGTCTTCTAACACTTTACGGTCTCTTGAAATGGTATCAGTATCATTATTAACCTTTACTGCTGAATCACGCAATTTATTAAACTCATCGATAGACATACATATTTTATTGCTCGGGGTGCTATCTTCACTTTTTATATCATCTTCTTCTTTTGCATTCATCCATTGATAAATTAAATAACTTATTATAATGATTATCAATAAAAATACTACTAATAATAAATACGGTAAATATTTGTTTAATAAAGTCATTCTAAATATATCTATTATAATATAATATAAATATGTATTGAAAATGATATAAAAAGATAGTATATAATATATATAGCTTACAGGCGTGACTAAAAACTAAACTAACAATGCAATCAAGATACAACAAAAGATCCAACTTTGATGAACTACGTAAAAACGAACTAACATCGAGAGCTGGATTTGGATGGGAAGATGGCGAAGAAGAAAAGCTTCTTGCTATGCGAGAAGATAAATCTTCTTATGAAGATATTGCTGCGGATCTAAAGAGAACAGTTCGTAGTATTCAAACCCGTCTATATCAATATATTTGCAAACTTGTTGAGGGCGAATCCATGGATGAAGCTGAACTTCTAAACAAGTATGATGTTCCCCTTGAAGAACTAACTGAGTTCAAAAAAAAACGTGATGAACATCAAAACAAAATGGCTTCCCGCAAGCGTGGCTATCGCAATCAACGTGATTCTTCGCGTCCTTATATTCCATATGATTCTCGTAATTCTAATTATGATATCCGCAATGAGCTAAATGTTCTTCGTCAAGAAGTTCGTGAGCTACGACAAGAAGTTCGTGATCTTCATTAACTAATTATTTAGCAATGATGTAAGAATAGATGCAATATTCAATAATGCATCTATTTTACCAAGTTCATATCTGATCATTTCTTTATTTTCGTTATCATTTTTATCAAGATTTACTATTAATGTATCATTTTTAGTAGATATTTGGATTTGTCTAATATTAGAAACGTCAATTTGAATATTAGACAAAATTAGATTTTTAGCAATTAATTCATCATTATTAATAATACTATTATTATTTTTTATATAAATAACAGCGTCTTTTTGTGTATTATTAACAGTTGATGCATCATTAAGTGATGTAATAAAATTATCTATTAGATTACTAATATCTACTGCATTACTGTTTTTTATTGTTTTCTTTACTTGCCGAACACTCAATAAATAATTTTTATAAATAAATTTTTGACTACAATCTAAATTATTATTTTTTTTTAATTTTAACGTCGTTGTCGATGTTGTTTTTTTCCTTAAAAGTTGAGGAACATTGATATAGCATTTTACTAACTGAATAGTAGCAATTACTATAAGAATACAAAGCCTTCTATGCATATTTTAGTTTCTTATATACTTTAAGACTATTTATCAATTTTTATTAAATATCTTTAGCTTAATAATATTATAAATTTTGAAATTTGTACTTGAATCAATTTGTATTTTAAATTTATTATTAGGTAATAATTCAATATATCCTATATAGATATTAGGATACGGATGTCTATTGTTCAAATATAATAGAAATTTGTTATTTTTCTCATAATTTTCTATATAAAAATTAGTAAAATACTTTAGCTCTGGTAATTCTTTTTTAAGCTTTTTAATTTTTGATGTTATGATAGTAGTTTTGTTATTTAATATTGAATAATAGCTTTCCTTATTCATTTTTATAAAAGTTAATAATATTATAATATCATTTTTTATTTATTAAATTTGGCAACACGTCCTTTGCTTTTCTTCTCTTTTCTCGCAACTTTTATTTGCTTTTTACTTAATTCACTTATTGTAGTTGGTGTTTTTTTTGTTACTCTTATAGTCGGTCTGTATATATCACTTGCAGTTTTATATCCAACTTCTCCTCTTTGATTTTTCCATTTTTCTTTAAACCATCTTGCTAATCCTTTCTTGCTTGTTTTTTTCCCAGTATATGCATCATTGGATTTATATTTTTTTTCATAAGCTTTTTTATATTCTTTTACTAATAATCCACTTCTGTAAGCAGAATGCGTAGTGTATTTATCATATATACGTGATTTTATGCGATTATATAGATTTGTGTCTTTTGGCAAATTTGGCATTAATTCTATATAAATAAAATTATTTAAAAATTGATTATACTTATATATATATTGTTTATACCATTTTCAACAATGAATGAAGAAGATGTATGGAACCTATTCGAAGAATTTAAAAAAGAGGATGATACTGGTGTAGACAATACAAATGTTATAAAATGTTCTTGTGGTTGTGAAGATTTTATTTCAGAAGATAATATGAATATATGTTCAAAATGTAGTTCCATAGTTTCTAAAGTTATTGAAAGCACTGCAGAATGGCGTTTTTATGGTAATGATGACAACAGAGATAGTGATCCTTCACGATGTGGTATGCCTACAAATAGTTTACTTCCTAAATCTTCAATAGGATCTATGATTGGTTGTGGTTATAAAGATAATATTGATATACGAAGAATACGCATGTTTCAAATGTGGAATAGTATGCCATATGATGAACGCACATTATGGAATGTATTTGATAAAATGACTGCAAATACAATAAATAATGGTATACCACAGAAAGTAATTGACAATGCTAAAGTTTTGTATAAAAAGGCATCGGAAAAAAAAATTTCAAGAGGCGATAATAAAGAAGGATTAATTGCATCGTGTATATATCACTCTTGTTTGCTTAATAAAGTACCAAAAAGCTCTAAAGATATCGCAGCTATGTTTAATATATCTCATGTAACATTAAACAAAGGCAATTCGCGTTTTCAAACCTTATTACAAATTAACGTTTCCTCACCGGATCCAATTGATTTCATTTCACAATATGGTAATAATCTTAATATGTCTATAGATGATATAAATAAATGTAAAGATTTAGTTAAATTGATTGAAGATAATGAAATAATGAATGATAATTCTCCTACATCTTCTGCAGCAGGCATATTATATTATTATTCCACTGTTAAAAATTTAGGATATACCAAAAAAAAATTTGCCAGAGCTTGTAATGTTTCAGAAGTCACAATTGTTAAATGTTATAAAATTATTAATAATTACCATGACTTTATAATTGGTAATAGTGATATATTTAAAGATTAAAATAATATTCGTTTATAATACAGTAAAATTAATAAATTAATATTTTAAATGTTACTATGAATAATGAACTTTATACATCAATTAGTAACGGTAATGTGCAAAATAGTCTTTTAATCGCAACTAAAATGATTTTTTTATATGATACACCTGACTTGCTTGAGCATATATATATTGATATATGTTCATATATTGGCACATTTATTAGTATTAAAGATATTAGCAAATTAATAGATGTAATTAATCATACTAAAAAAATCATTGATAATGAAAAAATAATAATAACAGATACATACTTATTAATAACTAAATTATGTATTATATGCGATATTTATAATAAACATCCTACAGCTAAATGTTCAAGTATGTCTATGGCTATATTAAAAACTAAAATAGCACATATAATTAATGATAATGAAATGCGTTTATCTCATAATGGTATAATGAGATTTGATGGTATATTGCCGCCAAATGATCACGAAAATTATATGACAGCTTTGAAAATAATAGCAATATTCATTAAAACTATTAAATCAACTGATGATATTTCTATAGACAATGCTGATAAAATAACAGAAATTTCTAATAATTTACGATTAGTAACAGAATTTATTATTAGAAAAAAAATTAAATTCGAAACTAAATTTAATAGCACAGATGATGACATAGTGTGGTTTTTATGGGGTGTATATAGCATTTTATATAAAGAAGAAATATTTGATAATTCTTATTATTTATACAATTATGAATTTAAGAAAAAGAATAAAGTTACACGCGTGGGAATATTACATGCTATGTGTTTGATATCAATATATATACATAATAAGGATATTTCTACAGGTTGGAATATGCAAGAAAAAAATGTTATTGCCAAAATTAATGAAGTATCTATTAAATTGTATAATGAAATAAGAAGAGACATTATTAAGGAAAATCCAGATAAATTTGAAAAGCCTAAAAAAACTGTTAAGGAATTGCATGATGGCTTGGATTATATTAATAACTATATACCTGAAATAGATTCTGTAAAGCAAAATAAAATATCTACTGCACAAAATATGTATCCAAAAAGCGCAAAATCAATGGAATATAATGCATATGATGATAAAGAAACTTGTAAAATTATTACATATTAAATCTTGTTATATTTTCTTATTATATCTTGTTTTGATATACTATATGCCCCCACATTGTATTTAGTGTTATATTTAATTTTATTTAGCTTATTTATTAGTGTTTTATTTGCTCGTTTTTTTGTTTCAATAAACCAATTGGTATTTACATTATCATTATTATCACATTTTTTAGCTTTTCCAGTGCTGAATCCTACGCGTTTTATTGCTATTGTACAATCGGGTTTTTTTACAAATTTATACCATTTATGAGGTAGAGTTTTTTTGACAATCTTTCTATTATAATCCCTTTTTTCCCAAATTTGAAAAACTGTTTTAATATCAACTAATTTATTTTTATAAGTATATGAATATTTTGGTAATATTTTGCTGTATACTAAATGGTAATCATTAGAAAATGATTTTTTAAAACTTGGCTTATTAAAACTTATTGGTAATATAAATGATATTGTTTTAGCATTTAATTTAGCAGAATGTTTGATAAATTTAATAGCGAGTGACGATTTATTTCCGAATGGTGGATTACCAATTATGTGTGGATTTATTGGAAATCTTTTAATTTTTAAAAAGTTTTTTTTAACAATATTCTTATGTTCTGGTTTTATATCATAAAAACTGTAATTATTAGATAATTTTTTTATGTATTTAATAAATGATCCATTGCCAGCACTGGGTTCTATTACTAAATCTGTTTTTTTGATATTTGTATATCTTTTTATAGCTTTATAGCAAAGTAGAGCTGTTTTATCAATTGTATAAAATTTATAATAATTGATAGCCATATTTACTTAATAACGATATAAAGTTTTATTTGTTTATTTAATTTAAATGATAGACGAAAGCTATTTTGAATATATTGATACTGTTGAAAAGGCTTATTTATTTGGTTTAGTATTGCTTAATATGAAAGACAAATATGATGGCAAATATCTTAAAGTTCAATTTAAAATATCTGAAATTAAAACAGCGAATCGTTATTTAACATATAGTTATTATAACAAATGTGAGCTTTATAATAAAATTAATTATCCTTATTTTCAAAATATAGATATTATAAATGATAAACTTAGAGTATTAGGAGATGTATATGTATCAGATACTAATAATGTAGAGTTATGTATATCATCAATTAAAATAATCAATGATATTAAAAAGCAGTTAAATCTTGAATCTTTGGATATGCTAATTGATCAGGATTTATCAATATTCATTAATAAATTATATAATTATGATGTTCAAGTTGCAAATCAATTTATTAAAGCATATTTTGAAGAATTTGCTAAGATATCGAACAAATCATTATTTGTTAACATATACAACGCAAAAAATTATGAAATAATATCTGAAATTTATAAGGTACCATTTATTATAAAAAAAGAGTTTATAGGATATACAATTGAATATAGAAATTCAGATATGTTAGATATACTTGGAAAAATATATGATTATAACTATTTATTTATCAATTACAATTTATATAATTTTAATAACTATGATATGCAGCCTAAAATAGAAGTATTTAAAACATTAGAAAATGCAATAATACCTACGAAAGCTTCTTATAGCGATGCTGGTTATGATCTTACAATTATAAAGGAACACAAAAAACTAAATAGCGATACTACGTTGTATGATACAGGTATTAAATTAAATATTCCGAATGGTTATTATGTTGAAATAGTTCCAAGAAGTTCAATTAGCAAATCAGGATATATGTTAGCAAATAATGTAGGAATAATTGATCAAAGTTATAGAGGCAATTTATTTGTTGCTTTAAGAAAAATTAATAAAGATTGTGCTGATCTTGAATTACCTTGGAAATGTTGTCAATTAATAGTTAGAGAACAGATATATGCAAATATTGAATTATCACTTAACGATTTTAATATTACTAATAGAGGTGATGGGGGGTTTGGTAGTACTGGATAATTTATTTAATAGCTTACTATTTATTTCATCATAAGTTTCTAATGTATAATTTGCGAAAAATGGATTTTTAGAATATGAATCACTGCATATATATATATGATTAAATAGTTGCTTTATCTTTTCTTTTATCATGATATCATTAATACCAACATTCCATAGATACATATTAAACTTTTTGATAGGACAAACTATATGAATATTATTCAATAAATGTTCCTTAATTTCTTTTTCATTTTCAAGATTACTATCACAGAATATTTTTTCTGAATCAATATTATATTTTGTTACATTATTTAGTAGTTTTTTTTGCTCTTTATTTAGAAATTTAAATCTCAATAAATTATCCTTTGACAATGTAAGTATAAGAACATTTGATATATATGTTTTATACTTTGTGCTAATATAAATATAATTTCTATAATTAATATCTTTGATATCTGTATTATATATTATATATCCATTGTTTTCATGTATATAATTAATCATTTTATCTATTAATAATGTTTTATCATCAGATAATATATAATATTCAATATCTTTATTGATATCGTTTGAAAAGAATGTTATTGCAAACATAGCTGATATGTTATTGTATATTGATTCAAAATCCTCAATGTTATTCTTTAATATATTATAATCAGTTGTGGTTAAAATAGTTCTACAAAATTTCATGAAATTTTGCATATTCAATGATTTTTTTGGTATCATTTTAGATTTATTAATTATATTAAAAAGTATATTATATGTTTTTTCGTTATATTTTAAACTATACTTTTTATAAGATATTGAAAATTTGTTTAAAAGATTTATGTATGAAACATGATTTTTATTGAATATTCTATAATAATTTCTTTTATCATTATATGAATTTTTTTTTTCAATTATAGTTACATCATATCCATTATCAATACACTTAATAGCTGAATATAATCCTATAAAATTGCATCCTGCGATTATCAAATTGTTAATCATATTTATTTAATTATTTTATCTAACATATTTTTATATGCGTATCAAAGAATTGAAATATTAAATATATATTTAATAAAGATAACATATGTGATATGGGAAATACATCAACAAGACAAAATACATACCAAGAATATCATCGAGCAAT
>Ga0206131_10003892_pt1 | contig 16802 bp, 16 predicted proteins | sample Helgoland_Spring_FD_148636 | JGI IMG/M metagenome (GOLD analysis project Ga0206131, IMG submission 148636) | Pelagic subsurface seawater microbial communities from Kabeltonne, Helgoland, North Sea - Helgoland_Spring_Bloom_20160517_1 | ecosystem: Environmental > Aquatic > Marine > Epipelagic ...
AATAATAAGAAAATTGTTGATCTTCTAATTCATACGAAACAAAAAGTATTTCCATGGATACGATTGAATAGAGTTATTCGTGATATTCCTGATGATGAAATATTTGGAGGTAATAGCGTAATTAGTCTAAGACAAGATTTACATATTAAAATGGCTAATGAAGGAAAGAAATGTAATTGTATTAGGTGTCGTGAGGTTAGAGGTAGAAAAATTAATTTAGATGACATTAAACTTTTAGTAAGAAGATACAATGGAATTGATTCAGATGAATATTTTATTTCTTTTGAAAGCAATGACGAAGCTATAATTTACGGATTTTGTAGATTAAGACTAAATCATAATAATAAAAATATATTCTTTGAAACTTTAAATAATAGCGCTCTTGTTAGAGAGTTACATGTATATGGAATTATGGTTCCTCATGATACAAGTAATAAAAAAACTCAACATAGAGGATTAGGAAAAAAACTTTTAAGAAAAGCTGAACAAATTGCATATAGTGAAGGGTATAATAAAGTATCTATTATTTCAGGGATAGGCGTAAGAGAATATTATCAAAATAGAGGATATCATCTAAAAGAAACATTTATGGTGAAAAATATTAATTATTCTGTTATGGATTATAATTATTTCTACAATAGCGTATATACTGCATTTATAGCTACTATGTTATACTTTGTGTTTATTTACTATATTTCTATAGCTTAAAATATATTAATTATAATTTTAAATATAATTGACATAATTTGGACTTCTAGCAGAAGGTCTAGTACTTGTAAACATGTTTTCATTGTATTTCAATGTTGGTAATTTTTTTAGTTCTGTTTTTAAAATTTTGTTTTCTTGCTTTAAAAGAGAAAGTTCTTTATTATATTTCTCTTTCATTTCATTGTATTGATCTTTTAGATCATTTACTAAAATTAAATATTCTCCTTCCATAATTTAAAAATGTTTCTTTCTTTAAATAAATGACTCGTTATTCATTGCATTTTGCATATAAAAAGACCATAATAATGGATATTCATTATTAGGTAAAGAATTAAAATATTCCCATACGAAAACTCCTCCAAAATAAGTGTATTTATTAGAAATATTTCTTACTGTATTATAAATATTTTGAAATGTGTAATTATATGTACCTGCCAACATACCTATTACTAATTTATCTGCTGGATAGTCATTTTGAATCGCTTGATCATAAGACAACAAATTAAAATCTCCATAAAATTGGCCATTAAAATAATTTACTCGTTGACCTTCTGGAGATCTTAATAAATCTTTGTAAGAAAAATTTCCTAAGCCTATATTATCAGTTTTTAAGGCATATGATACTGGAGCCATTGAAATTATAAAGTTTTTTCCATGATCTTTGTCTATTTGTCTGATAAGTTTTTTTACATCTTTTAATTTTACGGGTTCTTCTATGTCTAAATCAATACCATCAATCGGATATTTATTAATAGTTTGATTTAGTAAATTATAGTATGTATCAAAATCAGAAAATAATTCTTTATAGCCTCCTCCTGCACCTCCTACCATTAAAACATTTTTTATACCATAAAAATTTGTAAGTTCCATTTCATGCCAAACGTTATCAAATTTAATATTATCAGGAGGATAGTCATTTAAATGAATATATGGTGAAGAGTCATTATTTATACCGAAATGAATTGAACTTAAATGAATATGAGTTACTGGACTAAAGAAAATTAGTAAATTTAAGTTTATGAATGTTTGATAGTAATATATAATCCTATGCATAGATTTATATAATATTATTCTTATAAGTATTTAATAGCTGTTTTCTAAATGCAAATATAATAAGTTACTTCTAGCCATTCAGATAATTTAATTTTTTTACTATTAATTTGTAAAAAGTTAGTAATTATATTTTAATTTAACGAATATTTTATATTTAAATAAATAAATACATAATCTAATAAATGTCTATTAAAAACTTTGCTTATGCATTAGTTTTATATAAAATTGTTAATTATAGGAAATTTTTATTTTTATTTTTTAATCAGAAAGTTAAATTATGTTTATTTTGGATGTATAGTCTTACATCAAGTGGAAAAAAATTAATTGAAGAAAAAAAAACAAAATCTATTAATGACATAAAAAAAATAATTTTCTCCAAAAACTGGGATAATAAATTTGATATATTGCCAGAAAATAGCTATGATTCTAATAAAATAATAAATCTAATTAATAAAAGAGAATCTACATTAAATAAAAAGATATCTGGAGGTATTTATTTAGAAGATGAAAAGTGTAAAAAGTTAATGAAATTAGCTTGCTCTAAATATTTATTATCTAATCCTCTTCATCCAGACCTATTTCCAGAACTAACAAGGATGGAGGCAGAAATAATAAAAATGATTGGAGGACTTTTCAAGTTACCTGATAATGGAAGTGGAACTTTAACTACTGGTGGGACAGAAAGTACAATTTTAGCTTTAAAGGCTTATAGAGATTACTTTAAAAAAAATAACTATTATATAGGAAGACCTGAAATATTAACAACTAATACAGTTCATGCAGCTGTTAACAAAGCTGCAGAGCTATTAGAAATGAATATTAAATATTGTGACCTTGATGAAAATTATAAAATAGATGTATTAAAATTAAAAAGTTATATTAGTAGAAATACATGTGTAATTGTTTTATCAACACCTTGTTTTTCATATGGAATAGTTGATCCTGTAAAAGATGTATGTGAAATAGCGAAAAAAAATAATATACCTGTTCATGTGGATGCATGTTTAGGAGGTTTTATAGTTCCATTTACAAAACATAAAATAGATTTTTCTATGAATATTAGTTCTATTTCAATAGACCCACATAAATTCGGTTATGCTCCTAAAGGATCATCTGTATTACTTTGGAGATCTAAAGTTATTAAAAAACATCAATATTTTGTTGTTGACAATTGGAACGGTGGTATTTATGCAACACCCAGCCTACCAGGAAGTAGATCAGGAATGGCAATTGTGGGCACATGGAGTTCTTTGTTATATCATGGTTATACAAAATATAAAAGTATAGCAGAAGATATAGTTGATAAAACAATATATTTGAGAAATAAAATAAATAAAATAGATGGTATGTATGTAATTGGAGAGCCAGACATTAACGTTGTTGCATTTAATTCGGATAAATATCCTATAGGAGAGATTCATAACAGATTATCTGAAAAAAAATGGAACTTAAATTTATTACAAAATCCTTTAGCAATTCATATATGTATTACACCTGTTAATATAAATCAAATAGATAACCTTATTATTGATATTAAAGAAGTGATTAGTAAGGAATTTACTAATAAAACTGAAGGTATTGCTGCTATTTATGGTATGGCAAGTGCAATACCTGATAAAAGTATAATTAAAGATATTGTTCATGAATATTTACATTTAACAACGGAATTATATTAAATTTCACTTTCTTTAAGAGTTTCAATTAAAGAAGTCCTTTCTTCAAAAGTTAAACGTAACCATCCAGTTAATTTTAACTTTTTACCATATACATATAAATAATTTTGTCCACTGCCAGGACTTGGTCCTTCGTATTTATACCAAAAAATATTATCTTCGTCGTCTTTACCTACAAAATTTGACCTTATTCTTCCATTTATTAAATCTTTACCTGACCAGATATATGTTAAAGGCATATTTAGTTCTAATAATGAACATTGTAATTTATCGTAATTAGATTTTTGATTAAGACCAGGTGAATTAAAAGAAAAATCTTTAATTTGACCACAAAATGCATCTTCGTTATTAACAAATGCACAAGGATTCTTTATTTTTTTACCATCAGATATAGTTATATATGATTCCATTTATAGAATCATATATATTAATAGAAATTTATTGTATCAATTTTTTTAAATTTTTAAATTCTTTAGAATCTAATATTATAAAATTTTCTTCATAAAATCCAGGGTTTAATGGAGATTTATTGTCATCTATTATTTTTTCATAAAAAGGTCTATTATCATTATAAAATACCATAGGAGGATCTTGACTATCATGCATTTTAATTGATAAAACTTTATTATTCATTGTTTGACTATTAAAAATATATCGAAAACTTTTAGATTTTACAGAATCAGAAAATTTACATATATCATTCCAATTCCCCCAAGCGCTATAATATAGCCAAATGTTTTTTAAATTTTTATTAAATTTAGATCTTCTAATAATCTCATAACATTTATCATGGGTCTTTTTTGGATCAGAATCTGCACAAATAAATATATGATCAGGATTTATCTTTTCTAGTAAAGTTGTTAAAATTTCGGAGTCTGAATTACTAATTTTTCTGTTTGAATCTTTATAAAATGGTAATGATAAGAATTCTATTTGAGACTTTTTGTATCCTAAAACTTTTAGTGATAAAGTTGCTTCAACTATGCGTGGATTACATTCATATTCGTTACTATCATAACCACCTGTACCACTAGTCATATATACAACATATGTGTTACTTTTACTTAATTCTTGCATTAAACCACCTATACCAATTACGTCATCATCAGGATGTGGACTAAATATAATAGTAGTTTCGTTGCTTTTTATATGTTTTGTAACATCGTAGTTATTAAGATGACCTAAAATATTTATTTGCATTTGTAAATTATTATAATAATCAATTGTCTTTTTTTTTAATTCAATTGTTGCATTGTTATCACAAACAATTACAGTCTTTTTATGGTTTTGTAATGCTGTTACTGTCCAGGTATTATTAACACTTCCTTCTAAACATTGTTGAAGGGCATTAGCTTTAACTGAACCATTTATTAATATCATTACTTCTTTTGAATCCATAATAGTTCCTATTCCTACAGTTAATGCCATTTTTGGTACATCATTTATATCATTAAAAAATCTTGAATTTGATTGAATAGTTTCTATACATAAAGTCTTTATTCTAGTTCTAGATGACAATGAAGAACCGGGTTCATTAAAAGCAATATGACCATCCGCACCAACACCTCCAATAAATAAATCTATTCCTCCTAATGCTTTAATTTTTTTTTCATAATTTTCACATTCCGAAATTAAATTTTCAGCATTTCCATTTAAAATATTAATATTTTCTTCTGGAATATCAATATGATTAAAAAAATTAGTTTTCATAAAATAATGATAACTTTGATTGTTATTTTCTTCTAAATTAACATATTCGTCCATATTAAATGTTATAACATTTTTAAAAGATACTTTTCCTTTTTTATAATAAAAAATTAATCTATTATATAATTCTAATGGAGTTGATCCAGTAGGAAGACCTAATATAAATGGCTTATTTTTACATAAATTAATTTTATTTATTAAATATATTGTAGCCCATTCACTCATATCTTCATATGTATTTTTTATTATAACTTTCATATAATATTATTATAGAAAAAAATTTGATATTTTAATGTTTAAAGTTATTAATAAAAATATAAAAATGGAAGATAGAATAAAAAAATATTTATCGAAGGATCAGATTGATAGTTATCTTTTAAAAAAGTTAGAAAATTTAGAAATTAATAGATCTTTTGAAGATTCATCAATTAAAGAACAATCAAACTTAAATTTGAGCTATTCAATCGAAGGTAATAAATATGATGAATTTAAAAGTAAATATGGTAACAGACAAGTTCCTAACATACCTAAAACATGGAATATGAGTTGTAAAATTGGAAGAGGAGGTAACAAAAAAGAACATTATACTTATTACTTTTCAGGTCCTTCAGATAATTTAGTAGAAGTAATGAATTCTATAAATCAGTTTTATCAAGGTTTTGATTATACCTTAATATAAATTGAAAAGTAATTAATTTATATTAACAATAAAAAGTTTTTATATTAAAATGTCTTTGATTGACAAGCTACCAAACGAAATATATGATAAGATCATAAGTATGTCTATTGGAGCACCTACATTAAATTTATATAATTTAAAAAAAAATGTATGTAATGAAATAGAAGTTTTTAGACAAAATAATAATTTTTATTTACATATATTAGATACAGAATATATTTTAACACCAGAACTTGATATGAATTGGGATGATTACTATTTTGCTAATAGGATTCCAAAGCTGATAAACTAATTTAAAGGCAAATCTTTTTTTATATTAATAAAATGGATTTAATAAAAAAAAATTTATATGAATTAAATAATATCGGTTTAAGATTAGATAAAATAAAAGGTAAGTCATTTATAGAAATGCAAAAAATATTAATAAATCAAAATATATATGATAAAGTCAATATATTTATTAATTCTATTAAGGGATGTAATGTAGAAGGAAGACTTTTTTTAACTGCATTTGCGATGAAATTTCATTTTGAAGGAGATGTAAATATAAAAGAAAATTATGAAATAGTACAGTTAATTGACTCTATATTAAATGAATATGAGGACTTATTTACAGTAAATTTGACAGAGAACATTATAAAAAATTTTTGTAATAAGTTAAATATATTTAATAAAGAATTTACAAAATGGAAGAAACAAGATTTATTTAAAGTAATTGAAGAATATTCTAAAATGTTCTGGACATTAGAAATGCAAAAAAAAAATGAGAAAATTACTGAAGAGCAGATTAAAATTGTTACAGAAAATCAAGAAAAAATTAAGGAATTAGTAAAAAAAATTGGTGGCGACGAAGGTACGAAGCAATTTGAAGCATATTCACCTGTTTTATTTGATGAATCTGCAATTAATAATATAAAAGAACAGGTAGAATCAACATATAAAAAGGCATATTGGGACAAGTTAAAAGAAGATATGAATAATAAAAATAATGATTTATTACTTTTAATTTTAGAAGAAATTAGAGCTAGAATTGCTTTATTAACACCAAATAGAATTGATATACATCAAACTTTAGCTGAATATATTGATATTGATTTAATAAAACAAATGTTGGATCATGATGCTATGGATAATAAATTTATTTATGGTTTAGTTAGCTACATTATTGAAACTTTAAAACAATTAGAAGCACCAGTTCAAAATGTTAAAACAGAAGAATGGAAAGAAGAAACATTAAAATTATTAGAAGATACTAATGAAATATCTAATTTTTTACCTATTTTCTTTCAAAAAGTTTTTGATAAAATCGAAGTTATTGAAAATGAAGTTAAATTGATTAAGGAATCTAAGTTGTATGAAAAAATAAAAGAATCAAAAAAAGTATAATACTTAAAAAATAAAACTTTTTATATTTATCTAAAAAAAATATAAAAATTATTTAAGCTAAAGCACCCATTGGATCCCATGGTTGAAGTTCTTTGTGAAACTTACCATTTAAAATTTCTCTCTCTTCGTCATTTAAACTATCCTTATGAATTGCTACTTCATATACAAACTGGTCAAACCATGAATCACTCATGTAATAATATCCGTCATTTGGACCTCTAGATGACCATGAATTTTCAACTTCCCAACCGTTAATTACTTGTTGGTTATCAATACAATTATCATTTTCACTTACGTTCGCACCAGTAAACACCATTGCATGAGTCATTAATGAATCTTTATATTTAAGTCGTTGTTCTTTATCAAGTTTAAAATCTAATCCAAATAGTTCTAAACTATTTACTTGACTAAGATCCATCGCACAATTATCTCTATTTAATGACTGTCCTACATCACATCCAAACCAAACAGATTTATTATTTTTTAGAGAGTTTAAAGTAAGCTCTTTTAATCTATTAATAGGAACATTCAAATATTTTACTTGTCTACCATCCATTACATTTCCTAAATATTTAACTGTATAGATTTTATTATAAGGATGTTCTTTTCTTGGATCATTAACAACACATACATAATCTTCTACATTAGTATCAACATAATCTTTATAGAAAGTTGTAGGAGTTAAATTTACGAATTTGTTATATTCTTTATTTTTATTTATAAATTCCCATTGAAAGTTACTTGGAGGTGTACCTAAAAATTTGCATAAGACATCATATGTCTCGCAGAGATACTGTTGTTTTAATTCATTAACATTATCATTATTTCTTAACGAATATGCATATTCTCTAAATTTCTTCTTTAAAATTGCATTCAATTCTCTTGAACTACTACTATGATGAGTTTCTTGATATACACTTTTTGGTACCAATCCATATTTATTAATTAAGTTAACAACCATATCCCATTGACCGCCATCACATGTAGGATCTGAAAGTAAATGCTGTATTAATTGTGAATCAGTACTTTCATTTTTTGTTCGAATTATACATTCAAGATTATAATTCATTCTTTCAAGTTTGTCCCAAAAAAATAAGTAACTTTGTGAAATTTCAAAATTGTCTAACTTATACTTAGAACAGACATCTCTTCTTAAGACATTTAATGCCGCAAAAAGCCAACATCTACCAGATGATTTTTGATTAGTTACTTTAAGATGTGGTTTTACTTCTACGTTATAAACAGCACTAAATTTTTGACATTTATCTCTTACATTACTTAGTGATGATAATGAATTATTAGTAATAATATTTTCTAACAATTTATTGTTATTAGATGAATATTTTTTTTGCCAATCACGTACGTTATCTTGATTTATCATTTCTAAAATATAAATCTATGTCTTTCTATATTTTTGTTATTATTTTTAAATAATAAAATTTGATAAAAAATACTTAAGATTATATTAATTCTATATAGTAAATGGAAGAATTTAAAAAGTCACTACATGAAATTTATATGAATTATGATACTGCTAAGTATCTAATTGATGAAAAACAGTCAACAAATGAAGTAATTGAAATGTTTTCAGATGAACTTGAATACTCAAAAGAGCTAACTAGTAACCTGTTAAAATATGACAAAACTTTTCTAAAAAGTATTGCAATGAGAATTAGGTTAAAAATGAAGAAAAATGTAGAAAGTGAAAAAATTAAAAACGAAATTCTAACTTATGATAAATCCCTACAACCACTTTTAGAAAAATTACTTGTAACTAATAAATTTAAGCAACAATATGAAAAAGTTTCTGAAGTTGCTGAAATTAGTGATAATAATGAAGATCTTGAAAGTGTACAAGATGAAAGTGAAGAAGATGATAATGATGATGATGAAGTCAATGAAGAAAATTCAAATACTGTAGAGCAATTTTTGGAAACAGAAGTTGAAAATACCAATAATCAATCTGACTTTATTAAGGTAAGTGAATTATATAAACATTACTGTTCATATTGTGAAGGAGAAGAAATCTCTAAATCAGATTTCAAAAAATATTTAGCAAATAAATGGGGTAAAAGTGTAAAAAGTGGATACACAGGATATAGAATGCTAGAGGAAGAATAAATTTATTACTTAATTTCTAAAATTAATAAATTTATTGATTACAATTAATTATAATTCTTTTTAAAGGATTTTCATAAATAGAAATATTTTTGGTAACGTAGTCATATATAAATAACTTATCAGAATATTTTTCTATCCAATTAATGAAATATGCTGAATTAATAACAACAGGACCATAACCAAATCTTGGATTAGTATTAGTAGTAGTTTTACTATCACACAAATCAGGTGACAGGCCTAGTAAATCACCTATATAAATAGGTATATTTCTATTTTCATCAAAAAAAAACAAAGATCCTCCAGAATCTCCACCCATAGATTTTGTTTTCTGAGTTAAACATGTAAATCTTTTTTTATATTCTGTTATTATATTGGAATTCACTAATTTTATGTCAAATGCATTTTGCATAAGTGCATTTTGTCCAATTAGTGTTAAATGTTTATTATCTTCAATAAACATATTTTTATTAATTTCAACTTCTCTTTCTAAACTATCTGCAGTACGTCCAAATAATGACAATTTATTTAATTTATTAGTATCACTACCACTAAGTGGTGGCGTCTTTTCAGGATTTATCAGTATAGGAATTGTTTCGAGTTGTAAATCTTTTATTTTATTTAGTAATATTTGAGGTAATTTAATTATTGATATATCTTTCCATTGATTATTAATGTCACGGTCATCATTATAATTGTAAATAGACCCCGAATTTCCAGTAGGAATATTAAGTGTATGATTATTAGCAGTTTGCCATCCAAACGTAATTTCATTAATATTCATACTAGTTTCGTTAAACTTTTCTTTGTAACAATGGCCAGCAGTAATTATATTTCCGTTTCCAATGTACATTCCTGAACAATTTCCATAAGTATGCTTATAAGAAACTAAATTCATCTTATAAGAGCCAGGTATTACCGTTCTAAAAATGTAGTAATTATTAGTCATACCGCTGTATGTTTGATTAGTATACCTACAAGTAAAAGTTTCAGGAGTAGATTTTTGATCTAACAACACTAGTCCTGAGTTTAAATGTGTTTTAATTAAATATTTATGTTTTGTAAATAAATAAAATGTTTCGCCATAATGAAAAATTTGTATATTTTTCATTCTTTCATTACACATATCTTTATAAAGACCGTATCTTTGATAATCTTTGTGAGTACAGTCATATCCTAACTCTTTAGTATCTAACTTAACTCCACCAACACACGCAATTTTATCGTATGAAATTAATTGGAATTGCCAATTATTTGTATCCATATCAGATCTCCACACAATAGATTGATTTTGACAATCTGAATTCTGATAAACAGCTTTTATTTGTATTATTTCTTCAGAAGTTAAATTATTACCTGATTTATAAATCGATTTTTTGTTACCTCCTATTTGATATTTTAAAGGAATATTCATTTATATATATATATATGAATTTAATTTCTTAAAAAATCATTTGTTTTATTAAAATCATAAAACTTGATATAATTAATATTATCTAAATTTAATTTTTTAACTTGCTCTTTTTTAATTTTTTTTGTTATTGAATATTTAATATAATATTTTTCCATTAATATATTAAATATTTTTATTAATTACAATTCATTATTATTTCTTTTAAAGAATTTTGTTTTCTTTCGTACACAAGCAAAACCCAAAGTTTTTCTTTTTTTATAACGTTGTCTGTAGAAATTTTACTAAAATAGCTATCACTTATATAATAATAAAAGTTATCTTCTGACTTTACTATTGATGTATAATGTCCTCCTCCTGCACTTTGTCCAGAGTGACAAGTAATGCCTTTCAATTGATAAATATTTCCAAAAAATGTCTCATTTAAATTATACTTAATTTTTGCATTATTATAAGTTCGATCATCGTTAGCCCTGGCAAAGTAAAATAGTAAAAATTGAGGAGTATTATGTTTACTAATAGGAATATATATATCAGAAGTGTCATTACAGAAATATCTCATATCCTGTAATTGTGACTTATCAATAAACGTATTGCATTTATGAACTGGCTCTGGAAGTTTTGGAAGACCATTCGATGTCCATGGATTTGATCTGGTTCTTTGCTCAGAATTATCTGGCACACATAATAAAGCCTCATTTTCTTTTATAGTCTCTCTAATAGCGTCATCAAGCTTATTACGCCCCCAATTACTGTCATTTTGTTTTGATAACAGATCGATATTTAGAGGTGTATTTGTCATAGCTTCATATTCTTCTGTATCTTTATAAATATTATAAAGTTCTCTAAGATCACATTCAGATCTTTTACATTCCATAGCATCATTTAATAACGTAACTAAAATATTGCCTGTTCGCTCTTTAATATATGCCTTTATACTTATATTATTAGTAGTAACATTTTTAACTAAAAATCGATTTACATCAGACATTTTTAATAAGTCTTTTACAAAAATTTTTTCAAGAACATTTGCTAATTTAAGAAGTATTTCTCCAGAATCACTTTGGTTTACGCCACCACCTTCATTATATTCATCTACAACTGTAGCAACTATTCCTTTAATAACATTTCTAAAATTCACATTATCTTCTAAAACATTATTCATAGAATTATTCAAAATAGTAAATAATTTTTTTAAATATTTAAACCTCATAATTTCTAACAAATCACTTTTTATTATAGAGCCATTAGAAAACCAACTTAACTTTGTTATTAATTGTGCATTTGTTATTTGTTGGTTTAAATTAAAAAAATCGTAATAACCTATTTTTATGCTAATTTGTTCTTTTCTTAAATTTACAGGTAGTTCATTAGATTCAAATTTATAATAGTCATCCGTATGCTTAGAAAAGTTACCATTTACATTTATACCATTTTTAATTATAAATGTTAGTTTACTTAAGTCATTTAATTTTGGGTTGTTTTCTAATGTAAAATAAACTTTATCTCCATCTGAAAATTGATAATTAACAATTTTTGGATATATAAATCTTGAGATATTATCATGTAAATTGCGCTTAAAAATATCAAAAAATTCTTCGTTTGTAGGAAGTTTATCATCACTAAATTTTAGAACTTCTTGTCTTATTTTATTAGAAGAATAAAAGGATTGGAAGAATGAATTAGCAAAACAATAGTTACCTATATTTGGTATACCACGTATCTTGTGAATGTAACCACCTTGTTGATTATAGTATTTTAATGATACTAAATTATTCATATATATATATATTATGTATAATTTATTTTTTATATTTTCTTTTTAATTGCCAATAATATGGTAAAAGTTCAATTCTCTTTCTTTTTATTTCTTCATAATTAGTTTCTTTATAAAAACATCCAAAAATCTTTTTAAACATTTTTATATATAAAAAGATATTTTTATTCATACATCCTAATTACCTTTTCAATAATTGGGTGTCTTTGAATATCTTCTGTTTTTAATTTAACTAATCCAAATCCATTATTATATCTAATATCTTCAGTTGGATACTTGCTATTAACCTTATTTATAATATCATAAAGGCCGTTATTTTCTATTTTAGTTTGTTTTAAGTCACCATTCAATATCATTTTTGAACCTTCTCCTATTCTGGTCAATAACATTAATGTTTGAGAAGGTGTACTATTTTGCATTTCATCTGCAATAATTATAGAGTTTTTAAATGTTCTACCTTGAATAAAACCTAATGGACACACATCAATAATTTTATTTTGAATGTAATAATCAAGTTCATTTTTTGAAAAGTATTCCTGAAAAATGTCATAAATAGGAGCTGTCCAGGGCATCATTTTATTATTAATATCTCCAGGTAAAAATCCTAAATCTTCTTCAATAGAAATTGTTGGTCTAGTAATTATAATTTTATCACATTTTTTTGAATGTAGGCTATCTAGTGAATATTCACATGCTAAAGCTGTTTTACCTGATCCAGCGGGTCCATTACAAATTACTATATCTAAATTTTTATCATAAAGATGAGTTTTGTAATTAGACTGACCAGGTGATCTAGCTGAATATTTCTTTTCAAAATTTAGCTTTTTTGTTGCAAAAAGTCTTGTATTTTTAATAATATTTTTTTTAATTAAAAAGCTTGTAGTTGATCCTAAAGTTAACATTAGTAATATTTTAAATAAATTCATTGTTAATTTATTAAGTTTATTATTTAAAACTGATTTAATTCAATTTTAATTATATTTTTGACAAATCATTTAACCATAACTCCTTTACAGATAATTTTTTAATTTTACTAAGTTCTTTTTTAAAATTAGATATTTTAGATTCAGATGCAAGAATACTAGATTTTGATTGGGATCTAGCAGGCATATTTAATAGATAATCATAACCATTAACTTTATATAATTTCATTGAATCTAATATTTTAGGTATTTTTTCGTCTTCTATTTTATGAAGTTGTAATTTATTAGAAATAATAGCTTGAATAAATTTTTGTTTTGACTCTTCAATAAATATTTGCAATTTTAACATTTCAATTTGATGAGATTTTCTTTTTTCGTATGCATCTATTCTAATTTCATAAAATTCTTTTAAAATATCTAATGCAGAGTTATATTTTTGAAGTTTTCCTTGAGAGTTGAAACAATGCATGTTAGTTAATGATATTTTTTTCGATAATTTTAATATATCAATTAAATTCGTAGAATCTTTAATCGGCTCTCTAGTATAAATTTCAAAATTGATTTCTGTTTCGGTACTATTATTTTTAATCTTTTTTATCCAATTTGTTTTATCATATAAATCTTCTAAAAAATGCTTATAATCTTCTGTCCAATTTCCAATAGGAAGTTCAGTTACAGTTATTTTTTTTTCATCAACTTTAAATGTACCTACACTTAAGTAACTTTGTGAATTTATTTTTTGAATTTGTCCCTTATAATTTTCATATCCAGGATAAATTTGTATAAATTTGTCATTTTCTAACTTATTAATTATAGATTTTTTAACATCATCTAATTTAAATTTAGGAATAGATGTGCTATAACCTGTACCTATGCCTTCTGTTCCATTTATTAAAATCATAGGAATAATAGGTAAATAAAATTCTGGTTCTATTTTAAATCCGTCATCATCTAAAAAATTTAATTGAAAGTCATCAATTGTATTAAATATTTTTTTACTTTTTTCATTTAATTTAGTAAAAATATATCTAGCACTAGCACTATCTTTACCACCATTTAACCTGGATCCAAATTGACCTATTGGTAAAAGAAGATTTAAATTATTAGAATTAATAAAATCTTGTGCCATAGATACTATTGTATTTACCAAACTATTTTCTCCATGATGATAAGCAGTTTTTTGACTAACATAACCGGCTAGTTGTGATACTTTTAATTCGTCATTATTAGATTTAGATAAACAAGCGTAAAGTACTTTTCTTTGCGAAGGCTTTAATCCATCTAAAACATGTGGTATAGATCTATTATTATCATCATTGGAAAAATGTATAAGTTCTTTATGAATAAAATCAGATATAGTTAAATTTTTTTGTGTAATATCTAAAATTTTACTTCTATCGTAGTCTGCTAACCATTTCTTTCTGTTATCAGCTTGTTTCTTAGAAAATGCCAAAATTAGGGACTTATCAGATTTATTATTATCCCATTTAAAATTTATGATATGTTTATCTAAGTTATTAAAGTACTCTTTCGCTTCTTGACTTGTACTGGTACCTAAACCTTTATAATATTTAATTTTCCATTTATTATATTCTTTAGTGCTAATTCTCCAACTTTCGTATTCAGTTAAAGAAAAAAATGATTTTGTATTTTCTTTTAAGGTTACTTTTACAACAGGAGTCACTAAAACTTTTAAGAAATTATCTATTTTTAACAAAGAAGGCCAATAATAATCTATTAAATTCATAAATAAACCTTTTATATGTGAACCATCAACATCTGCATCCATCATTAATAATACTGAACTATATCTTAAATTATGTAAATTGTCTTTAGTGTATGTAGTTCCCATATTTAATCCTAAAATTTTTTTTAAGTTATTAAATTCGTTATTATTAATAATTTGTTTATTACTTGCTTCTCTAACATTCAATAACTTTCCTTTTAGAGGAAAAACTCCATATATGTCATTACCTTTTTTAATAGCAGATAATCCACTAATTGCCATAGTTTTTGCAGAATCACCTTCTGTAAGAATTAATGTACATAATGATGATTTGCTAGTACCTGCATAATTAGCGTCATATAATTTAGGAATATCTTTTAATTTTGATTTTTTTCTTTTAGAGTCAGATTTTTCTAACATCATAGTTTCTTTAGCTTTAATTAAAGATATTATTTCGGTTGTTAAATCTAATTTATTAATAACATTTTTCATTGTAGTATTAGATATTTTACAAAAGTCATCCGGTACGTTAGATGATAATGAATCTTTGGACTGACTTGAAAATGTGGGATTTTCAATTACAGAATTAATAAATATATTAATTTTATCTTTTATAAAGGAATCTCTAACTTTAACACTTTTATATTTTTTAGAGATTGCTTTTTGCATATTATTAATAATTTGTTTTAAAACATGATCAACATGTTTACCACCATCTTTAGTATGAACACTATTTACAAAAGATATTTGTTTAAAATTGTCATCTAAACTATTACTAAATATAATTTCAGATTCACCACATTTTTGATATACATAATTTATATTATCATTATAATAAAGTTTAACATAATCAATAAAACTATCAACTTCTAGTTTATTTTCGTTCCAAAATACGTTTGTATTTTTTAAAATACCAGCTAAATCATAAGCTCTTCTATAAAATAAATTTTTTATGTCATTAGTTAAATTCTCAAATTTAAACTTTTGATAATCAGGAATAAATGAAATTTTAACATATGGTTTACCATTATAAGAAGTAATTTTTGGGACATTTATTTTTTGTAAGTTATTTTCAAAAATTTGTATATATTTTTGCTTAGTTGAAGTGTCTCCTATTTCAACTATAAATTTTTTTGAAAATATATTTGTTAGCTTAGCACCTAAACCATGTGTACCTGCAGTAATTCTTTTTTCTTCAGTAAATGTAGAAGATGTAAGTAATTGACTAAAAATTAGTTCTGGTATATATATTTTATATTCATCATGTAATTTAATTTCAATTGATGACCCATCATTCATAACAGATATTAGATCATCTGTTATGTTAAAATGTATATTTTTTACATTTTTATCTCGAACAGCTTCATCATATGCATTGGATGCAATTTCATCAAATATTTTATATAAACCTGGTGAATATTCTATTTCTTTACTTATAATTTTATTTGTTTTTTCATCAATAATGTCCATAAAATCAACGACTTTATCTGTAGATCCTATATACATTCCAGGTCGTTTTATAATGTGTTGAACCTGAGTTAATTTTGTATATTTTATCATAGTATTATATAATAACAAAATATTTTGTTATTATATATTTAATATCCAATCTTTTAATGACTTCCGAATGAAGATGCATCA
>Ga0206131_10003896_pt1 | contig 16792 bp, 19 predicted proteins | sample Helgoland_Spring_FD_148636 | JGI IMG/M metagenome (GOLD analysis project Ga0206131, IMG submission 148636) | Pelagic subsurface seawater microbial communities from Kabeltonne, Helgoland, North Sea - Helgoland_Spring_Bloom_20160517_1 | ecosystem: Environmental > Aquatic > Marine > Epipelagic ...
CTGGGGTTACTGGGATTGTAATAAGAAATCACATTATTAAATATATAATATCCGGCTGGAGGTCTGTACATAGTTATATTAAATTTGATTTAAAATTTAAATAGTTATTAAATATAAAGTATGATTATTCCTATTCGCTGTTTCACTTGTGGAGAAGTTACGGCCGACAAATGGATCCCATATATTACGGCAATTCAGGAAGAGAAAACGAAAATAAACAAGGGTGTTGATCCCAAAGAAAATTATTTAGACTTAAGATATATTGATATTAAGAACCCACAGCCCGAAAAAAGTATCGAAGGGAAAATATTGGATGAATTGGGTTTACATAAATATTGTTGCAGGAGGATGATGCTTGGAAACGTTCATGTGATATCTTATTTATCGTAAATAAAATACTTATATAAAATATATAATAATATACTATATGGTTGTCCAAACATTAGACGAGCTAACTCAGAATGAACGCGAAGCATTCCAACAAATGGAAACTAAACTTCTCGAAGATGAAGGCGATATAAGAGATGGACGAGACCAAGCATTCACTAATCTTGAACGAAAACTAATGGGTAGAATTGAGAATTTAGAGCAGATGGTAAAATCGGGTATGACGGGAAAATATAAAGAAACGGAAGAATATGATCAGGTTACTCCATTTGATAAAAATGTCTCAATGGAAACAATGCCACAAATTAGCGGATCAGAATTATCGGAACATAATGACCACATAAGTCATCTCTCAAATCATGAATTACATCAAATGAAATCAATGCATGAAAAAGATCATAGACGAGAACCACATACTATAATGGACGAACCCCTGGGTGAAGTACTAGATAAAACTATAAATTTTTTAGTTCATTCATATGATGGATACACTAAAAAGATATATGAAGCAGAATTAATGGAGGGAGTACACGGAAATGATGGGGGGTACTATAAAAGATTTAAGGTTCATTTGGTAGCCATGATATTATTTATAAGAGATGATAGAAATATAATTTATATAGGGTTCTTGATGATATTTGTATCTATAATAATCTATTTTATTAATATTATAACTATTAGAGATGCTTGATTCTACAACTATGAAAGATATTATTCACAAAATAATACAACCCAATACTAAGATATTAGTAATCGTTGTAATAATTGTCATACTGATATCTAAGAATGTTGATATAAATATCATATTAATTAGTGGATTCATTATGAATATTTTCCTTTATCATAAGCAAATAATGAATACATTTAATGAAATTAAAACAGAAGAAAAACAAACCGAAAGAGTTATTGAAGATAACAAAAGATATAAAAAAGAAATTCATTTCAATGAAAAAATTAATAAAAATATTTTAAAATTAAAGAAATATAGAAAATATAATCCCAATGCTTACGATGAAGGTTATAATCATTTAAAACAATTTATGTTTATTATTCATGATTTAGAAAAAACAAATATAGCTCATCCTAGACAATATTTTGAAAATGCGGAAAGTCATCTCAAACAATGTATGAACCATTTCCAATCAATAAGTATTTCGGTTCCGGAAGAAAAATTAATCCATGGTCTAAAATATAATAAATATGAATCTACGAAATTAGGTAATAGAATTGGAAAATTATGTAAAGGATTACACAAACATTGCTATTATCTCCTATTCAATCTATCATTAAGATTGAATGAATTATGGATAAAAAATCCTGATATTTATATGAACCAGATTACTTATAATTCAGATAACGTTGAAGCTAATAATATATCGGATTATAATTGGGAAATATATTAGTTTATAAAACAATAAAAATATATCATAATTTTTAATAATGAACTATATTAATCACCCAAAATCATTTATAAAATATGACAAAATACACACGAATGATTACAATTTTAATTTCCTAAAAATAATAGAAAATCATATAAATACGGATTTATATATTATTGCTCTACATCATTTAGACATATATCTTCTTAAAAATATATGGAATTCTATAGTCAAACACTGGTCCACGTTGCATAAAGGTATGATTAATCGGAAAGATAAAAATTATTTAAATAGCGAGTATTCTTCACAAAAATATAATCATATACATACATCACTTACAGCCAAAGAATTAAATGATTTAATAAACCAATTTATAAATAAAGATAAATTTAAAGCAATCTTTACTGTCAACTGTATGATAGTTACACTTGGTTAATTCATATTCGATTAATTCATATTCGATTAATTCATATTCGATTAATTCATATTTGTGAATATACTCGGAACTCCGGCGGCTTCATAATCTATTGCCTCCAGGGGAGGCAATTCTATATCTTGGTGTAAATCAAGGATAGGTTCGAAATTAGGATTAGATAATCCCCCTAATCTAATTAATTCCTTAAGTAAGAAATTCATTTTTAAAAGGCTAAATACGGTTTTATTCTTATTATTTAGTTCGCTTACCGTTGTATAATCATCTTTTATATTAATGTTAATATTGTCACGCATATCTACCTTAATATCTAGCGTACATAAGTGCTGATGTCCTTTAATATATTGCATTGCTATCCACTTGTCATCGTAAAAATAAACATTAAGGCTGTCGGAATTAAATAAGATATATTTATATCCTGTAAAAGATGTAATCGGCATGATTGTTCTGGGGGGGATAGTCCCCAAATATCTTACCAAATGAGGATGATTAAAATTAACAAAGTTTGCGTGTCCCTCCACTATATATATTTTGAATGAATGATGTTCAAGATTAATTAATTTAAATTCTTTTTTTTTAGTGTTAATTAACGATTCATATAATACCAATTGTTCATCATCTATTTGATTTGTTTTATCCTGAATTATACATTCTCTTAAACATTTCTCCATCAAAATCATGGTGTGTATCATATTATTTTCTTCATCGGCAACATTGATTTCACCGACTTCGTCCAGCAGTTCGCCAACATTGATTTCATCGGCAACATTGATTTCATCGGCAACATTGATTTCATCGGCAACATTGATTTCATCGGCAACATTGATTTCATCGGCAACATTGATTTCATCGGCAACGTTGATGGGATTTCTATTAGGACATGTGCGGGCATTATGGCCGGTGTTTCTACAGATAGAACACGGCATCGGTGTTTGTTATTTGTACAATTATAGGTTACGTTAAATCAAATTTTCAAGGTACTAAGTATCGTGTTTTTTTCTCTTTTTTTGCGATATAATTTGAAAAGATCCGAATCCTTTTTTATTTTTTTTTCACTTATATCATTACCAACAATGACGATGGGTGGTATAATTAATTCATAATTATAATTATTACACCTATAATGATCTATATCCATGAACCCACCGAAACTCTTGAGAGCAAGTCTATTTGGTGGTAATTTAATATCCTTATATTCTCCATAAATAACTTTATGATACAATTTCATAAGTTGATATTTTGACCATAATTCTTTATCTTTATAAGTATCGTAAATGTATCTGAAAGTGCACTCGTCTGAACAAAAAAATCCATTCACATAGAATATATTATCCTTATATTTCAGTGGAAGATACTTTATATTATCACAGTTATGACAACAATTCCAACACATTATGTTTTTTGGTTCATAATTAGCTTCTAATTTTACATATCCGGATAATATTTCTTCCATTTTATCATCCCAATTCTTAATACATATAATAATGTGAGACATTTATTGATAGTATAAATGTAATCTTTAAGTTTAAAAATAGGAAATAATAATAAATAAAAAACTAAATATGTTCGGCGAAATTCAATTCGAATTAAGTGGTTTTCACACACTTTTGCTATTTCTAATTGTCGGCGGGGCTATCGCGATTTTATTCTTAGAAATTAGGAAGATTAAGGTTCAACTAAATACAGTTATGGATAGAAATAAAAATGATCAAGGGGGTCCATATAGAGAGATGGAAGCCCCGAAATCTATATTCTCTGATATAACTGACAAGTTTTCATCAGACAGTAAAAATATTCAGACGAATGTGGTCAATGGTTCAAATGAAACTAAAAAAATACCATTAACCACTAACTCATTTCCACACATCGGTGAACCGATTGTGTTAGATAAAAAAGATTTACCTAAGGATTTACCTAATAATTTAACTAAGGATTTACCTAAGGATTTACCTAAGGATTTACCTAAGGATTTTGTAGGGGATTTCCCCCTTGAAGAATTGCCAAAATTTGATATAGATGATTTAATGAAAGATTCCGATAGCGAGAACAACGATAATACAATTGAGGGTATTAGCGCAGGTGGCATCGTGGATAGTGATGTAGGTGATGTCGGTGATCTAGGTGATGTGGGTGATGTCGGTGAAGGAAGTGAAAGTGGAGAAAGTGGAAGTGGAGAAAGTGAAAGTGGAGAAAGTGAAAGTGGAGAAAGTGATGAAGAAGTATCCAGGATTCTTGGTGAATTTCCCGATAGCATTACATCAGAAGAGATTGATACTTCCGGTTTAACCGTTTCCCAGCTTAAAAATATACTTTTAGAAAAAAATTTACCTATTTCCGGTAATAAAACCAAATTAATTCAAAGAATTAAAGATAATCAATAAAAAAATCTAAATTATTTTATATAAGTAAATATAAAATGAGCAAGGTTACTGATAATGTAGAATTAGGATTTCCGGCTAGAATGAATGACGGGCGCCAGTTCACCGATTATAGACCGAATTGTTATCTCAATAATGAACTGGGGCAGAATATGGGTAGCTGGCAATACAGAACTTATTTAACAAGAAATGCTGTCCAAATTCACAATGAAATGATTAAAAGTGTTGAAGCGAGTAGCGCCTGCAGTAATTGTACTGGAGCACCTGTTCCGGATGTTAAAACCGTCATAGATTGCACCCATCAAAATACTTGTTACTACAATATGAAGGATCCTAACGGTTTGGGACAAGGTAGAAACTACAACACTCAATAATTTAAAAGTTTGGCAAGTTATTTATATGACAGGTTATTTTAAATGATTACCATTGCTTTTTATTTAATCCCAAGTTGGATCATATATCATTTATTGGAATATTCATTACATTCACTTGGACATAGCCATAGATATGGTTCTTATATTTATAAAATTCATAAGAATCATCATACAATACATTATCCAACTAATAATTTGTTAAGTAATGAATATCGAACAAATCCCATCCATGGATTACCCGAGGGAGTGATAGCATACGGTCCCCCGATGTTGCTATTTTACTTTTTCTTATATTTAGTTGTTAAATTAGACACTTTTTTTATTATATCAGGTGAAACGTTATTTGTAGCTTTTATTTCGGATTATATTCATTCACAAATTCATCTGAATAGATCTTGGTTAGAAAAATATAAATGGTTTCAGAAAAAAAGAGAAGCTCATTTTATTCATCATAAAAATGTGAATAAAAATATGAATATAATAGATATGACTATGGATAAATTGAACGGGACATATCTTTGATTTATTGTCTCCAACGATTACCACAATCCAAACAATTAATAAACTGGGTCATCGGTTCGTCCGCCGACCGAGTTTGTATTTCGTAATATGAGCAAGACCTACTGCCACATTTGCGACATTTAAATACATCCGTCATGGCTTCGGGTTTAAGATCATATTTAATCTTGTCTCGTTTCATTTTAAGATCAATTAATTCTTTCCAATTTTCAGGGAATATTTCATAAACATCTAAGAAACATATTTCTTCGGGATTAATATCATCGCTTTTAATTCTTTCGAGGAAATTTGAATTTTTGATATAGGAATCTTTTTTAATATTAGAATAAATTGATCTAACCTTAGTTAAATAGAAGTCTTTAAAGTTATTATTCCCCCAATATCTTTTAATATGTTTCACTCTTGATGTTTTAATCACATAATTATAAATACCTTTTTCTATTTTTAAAGATATTGTTTTATTTTTAATTTCTTTATCCAGTAATTTGACGATTGATGTTCTAAATTTATCATCACAACTACTATTCATTTTATTTAGATATTGATGATATATTTAAATCAATAAATCAAATTTAATTTAATTTAATTTAATTTAATTTAATATTCGGTTGTATCTTCACCTAGTTCATTTTCATTATCAGAAAATAATTCTTCATCTTCCTCGCTTTCGCTCTCGCCCGTTTCCTGACTATAGTCTTCATCTATCTCTTCTTCGTCTAATGATTCATCGCCATCATCCGTATCACAATCATCAAATCCTCCAAAAAGTGAATTGTAATGATCACTATATTCGGAAATAGTCAATGGTGAATATTTTTCTTTTAAAGTTTTAACGATAAAGATATCACCAAAAAATAATTGTTCGGAAGAATCACAGTCTATAAATAAACTTTTACCGGCGGGAGGTAAATCATGTTTATTTTCAAAGCCGGCTTCTCCATCATACCAACCATAGCATAATAATTTACATTGACCCATTGACCAAGAATACATTAATTTAATAGATTCCTCACCCCGTGATTTACTATTCTGCGACAAAATCTGTAAGATATTTTTATTAGAAAATTTACATTCAGTTTCACCCATACCTCCATTTTTATAAATTTGTACCACCTTCATTTACATTATTATTTTAATATTCTTTTAAATAAAATATACGTTTAATATTATGGCGTCAGCAGATACAGCCGATACAGCAGATACAGCCGATACAGCAGATACAGCCGATACAGCCGATACAGCAGATACAAGCGATATTCTAGATACAGTAGATAAAGACTGGACCAGCCGATATGGAACGAAATCCAAGGTATACCAGCCTCTTATAAAGGGAAAGGATCCGGAATCCGTGGAATTAGATATGGAAGAACCGGAAGGATATGATTTTGAACAGAGAATGAAAGAGGAACCTATACAAGGTGCGCGTTTCTTACCCGTACCAACTCACATAAAGATCGTTGACATTAGTTTCAGAGTATTTTCAAAAATATATAATGGTATCAAATCTTTTCCCAACAGTGTTTCGGTCGCCTTTTCAATCACTTATTTATTTTTACTTGGTTCGGAATTCATTCAAAATTTATTCTCATTTCTAAGTTCTATGGATGACGCAAGGGCAAATTTCTCGACAACCTCACCTGCTTCCTATATGTTTTATCCTGAGAGAAAATCTGACGAAGAAGAGCACATGTATCAAGATAGATTGGATTTCCGTAGAGAATTCGAACTCAAAGATTCAAGCATTCTAGAAGAAATAAAAAAATATGATATTCAATCTCTTAAAAGATTATTAGTTTATCCTGATCAGGGAATGTTTAACGCCGAATTGTCGGAATTTCGTGAAGATTTATCAAAAAATAACCCACTATCCGAGAATTTAGAATCATTTCTAGTGAACGGTGTTGCTATTGGACGGCCCGGTATATCCTCGGCAAATCATATCTTATTGAGTCATAATTTTAAAGCGAACCGGTCTTCGGGTGAGGGTGAACCGATTTATAAATTATTATCCGAAATTCTAGGGTCGGAAGATATGGCTTCGGGTGATCCGAAATTAATTGAAAATATTATAAATATATTATCTTCGGGTAAATATAATAATTTATTAGAGACAATAAGTAATCTTTTCATTCTATGGAATTATTTAAATAATGATTTATATGGTACAATTTATCGAATGAGTAAGACTATGAGTGCGGTAGAAATACGGAAACAACGGGGAGTTAAAGAAACACGTTGGGCTGCCGGAGAAGCGTCGAAATCAAATATATCTGTTAAATTGGGGATACCGCCATCGCTTTTACGGCATGTTCATTCTATTCTGGATAGTGGCGACAATAAAAGTTTTATAAAAGATCTTTCTCTTTTGATTGAAGAAAATGAAAAAAACGAATCTCAACATTTAGACATGGAACCTTTATCTCAAGGACGACATCATATTAGACCGGATAATACTATTGAAATTAATGCGATATTCCAAAGATATACAAATAAATCATTTGAAGAATTATTATCAGAAGTTGGGGATTCTAAAAATAAGAAACCTAAACGAGGAGCGAAAAACGATGGAGACGGAACCGAGGCAAAGGGTCCGAGTAAGTCTAAAAAACGCAGAGTAAGGACGGTGGCGGCATACGGAAAAATGAAAAAGAAAAAGAAAGAGAAAGCGAAAAAGAAAGAGAAAAAGAAAGAGAAAAAAAAAGCAGAGAAAGAAGCGAAAAAGGCGAAAAAAACATTTAAAAAAGAGAAAAAAGAGAAAAAAGAAAAAAAAGAAAAAAAAGAAAAAAAAGAAAAAAAACCGAGAAGAGCAAGAAAGGATACTAAGAAAAAGAAAAAGAAAAGGACAATAGAATTTTTAGATAGAATTGAAATCAAATATAACTAAAATATATACTAAAGTAAATGGGTTTTAAGGAAAAGCATGATGAAGATTCTAGATTTCAAGAATCTAGCAAAATAATACTAAAATATCCGACAAGGATACCTATTATTGTAGAAAAACATGATAATTGTATCTTTGAAAATATTAATAAAAATAAGTATCTTGTCCCAAAAGATATGGCCATGAATCAATTCATGTTTATTATTCGTAAAAGAATTAACCTTGATTCTTCTCAAACTTTATTCGTGATGGTCAATGATTCTCTTGTTTCAGGAAATGAAGTTTTGGGTAATATATACGAGAATAAAAAAGACAATGATGGATTTTTATATGTGAAATACAGTTCCGAAAATACATTTGGTTAAATAATTCATAGTTTTTCCTAATATATTTTATTAGTATAATTATAAATGGATAAAATCGTAATTATAGCTTTGTTATTGGTGGCCCTCTATTTTTTTATAAATAGAGGGAATAGAGATAAAATTGAAGAACCAACACAAAGAGAAATACAAACTCTTGATTATGTCAGTGAACAAGATGAAGAAATAGTCCAAGTTGACGAGTTGGGGGATTTCCCCCGTCCACAAATTAGCCGGGGTTTCAAGAAATTATCTAAAAATATCATTAAACCACTCAATAATATTAAAGATTTTTTCCCAAATGGCAAAGATACCAAAATTATAAGAGATACACCGAATAATATTACACCCAAGAGAGTATATTTCCCTGATTATTTTAGGAAAGATCGCCTGAGCGGTAATGATACAGGAAATAGCGAATTTAGAACTTTTACAACCAACGATGAACCCGACAATTCATGGACAGATAATAATGTTTCTAAACATCCTAAATTTTATACGAGTGATATTAAAGATCAATTAACCAACGTTGGATCTTTTTTCGACAAAAATAATCAATATAATGATAAAACAAGCTCCAATACAGATGTCCTTGTTAGCGATAGTTGTTATATGGATAAAAAGGGAAAATATTTTTGCGAAGATAATACACGTCTACAAAATATCCCGCCATCCCTTATAAGCGACGTTAATAAATGTTATGCCTTAAATACAGTAGGAATTTATAAAGATAAAGATAAAAAACCAAAGGAATATGTTTCTTTTAATTCTGAAACAATAGATAATGAACAACTAGGGGTATGGTCTTACGCCGATGATAGACCAATCAACGGTGGTAAGTTTTTTAATAAAGTATTTCCCTCAAAACAAAAAAACGAAACCGTTTCTCCAAGTCTGAAACCATTATTCGGAAAATGTTCGGTTTAGATTATAAATAATAACAATTTTCATTTATTTCGATATTATTTTTTTTACACCAGTCCAAGGTCATATTTAATTGGTTTTTAGTAGGATAAATATATAAAGATTTATTAAATAAATCTATTCCTTCGTTTATTTTTTTAGTTTGTTTTTCTAAATAGTATTCATTAAATAAACGAATACTATTCAGAAAATTTATATCACAACTATATTCTATTTTATTTACTATACCCCGAAATAATATATTTATTAAATCTTTATTATAACCCTTGAAACCTATACATACAATATACTTTTCTGAATTTGAATAACGGCTAACTGCTGGTTTATGGAAATATATTTTTTCATATGATTGAGATAAACAATTTATTAAGTAAATCGTCTCTTTTAAGAAAGTATCAAATAATTTACAGATAAAAGTACCACCCTCTTTCTGAGTATTCAACGCTAAAAAAAATTCACTATAAATTAATTTTAAAGAATCCCTTTCCTGACTATTATAATCCGTAGAATAATCAAAGCCACCATCAGATGTTATGATATCATATTTATTTTTATTACCTTTTATTAAAGATAATAAATTTTGTAAATCGCAAATATCTCCATCACCATTTATACCATACTTAAATTCTATTTTTGGTTCTTTTAATAATTTTTTATTCCAGTAAGGGATACCTTTATCAGTTGATAATAAACTAGTACCAATTATTTCAGTTACTAAATTGGTATAATCAATAAAGCATTGTATAAAACCACCTGGGGCCTCGGCGATACAAAAAATATTAAGATTATTTTTGTTTTTTAAAATATCGTAAACATTTATCATTTCTTTTAATTTAAAATAGGATCGGCTGAAAGGGACACATTTGGCGATATTTTTGTTCGGGTTGGGAGATGTATAAATATATTCATAATCATGTATTATTTTCTTTATAATCGTCCATTTTTTCGGATTACTATCAATTTTATTTTTAATTATTTTCATATTCTCGTTTAAATCATCCATATCATTGACTATAATATCTTCTTTAATCTCATATTTTAATTCATATTTCATAAGTTATCATATTTTTAATTTTTTAAGTTAATATTTTTGAAAAACAAACCAATTGTTCAAAGAACTTAATAATTTAAGCTTTTCATTATCTTTTCTATTAATCTCCATGGATTTAGAGTAAGGACCACCTGGTTTTAATAAAGTATCTTTCTCCGATAGTTTACCAAGATTATCTATAATTTTTCCAAATGATCCTAAACCTGGCTCTAAAGAATATTCTTCCTTATTGAATAACCCATTATAAACACCTCTTAATTCGGGTGAAACAAGCTTAAATTTATAAAGTTTCATCATTTCTTTTAATAAGTCAAAATTAACCAAATATTCTGTAATAGGTTGACCTATACTACTCATTTCAACTTTAATCTTTTGATTGAACATTTGTTTGATATTGGTCTTATCAAAATCAAAATTATCTAATTCATAATCTTTCTTAATCGAAAATACAAGATTATCCAAGTTATCCCTCATTTCATATTCATCCGTATCTCCTAATAATTCAAATATCTTTTTACCATCGTAACACGTTCCAATAAAATACCCACCCTTGTTACAATTGTCGCTAACATTCTGTAAATATCCACGCAACGTCATTTCATCCTTGAAATAATAATGAATTGTAAATTGACTACTTATGACATCAAATCCTTTATCAGCAATTTTGTGATAATCTTTTTCAATTCTTTTATACTCATTCGGTACAGGCTTTTTTTTGTTATAAATAATATTTATAAGATTACGGTTCCTTTCAATTATTTCATCCGTACCCTTATAACCAAAACCATCTTTAATCGATTCAGATGTATCATATTGAATAAACATTGCTTTAGGTTTTTTCCTTGTTTCAAGATAAAATCTTTTCGCCGCCTCCGGGACGTCACCCGAAATATCTAATCCTAATAGAAAATCTATCCTATTTTTAGAATAGAGATATTTTTGAATATCCCCACCTCTACCGATCGATGTATCCATAATGGATATAGATTTATTACCAATAGAGCAAATTGATGTAATTAATTTATTTTTAATATAATTATGTAACTTTCTTAAAGAAATATCTTGCTTACTTTCATTTTCATTATCAATGTAATAATTATCTTTTTTAACTTCACTTTCATCTTTATCCTCTAATTTAGGAGGATCATCGAGACCCGTAATCATTTCAGTTGTAACCGGATTTTGTATCGTCGACCATATATTATTCGCAGTAATAAAGAATTGCGGAGAAGTCTTATCATTTCTCCATCTTAGGGGGGTCCAACGCGCGTCTTCGGGATTATCGGGACAATATCTCATTTCAATAATCTGATTATTGAGTACCTCCGAATTATCTTTTTCGCAGAAAATTTTATTATCTTTCAGTGGTATATTACAAATGTGATGAGAATTAGTTTTATCGGGATCAAAATATATTTCTTTGTTTTCTTCCTCACTATTTTTGTCATTTGTTAAACTTTTCCAAGAATAATCAAAATCCCTGTCTTGTTTGATATCATATCCTACAAATAAATAAACCTGTTTACATTTTCTTACTTTGCCATTTATTTGTGAACTCACGATTTTATTTCTTTTTATACCCTTTTTATCTTTTTCTGTTACAAATCGAACCCTAAAGTCAATTGTATTTTCTTCGGGTGGCTTCCATTTATAATTGATTGACCATCCTCCACCAAAATTATTCAACACTTCTCCTTCATTCAACGACTTCACCGACATAAACATTGGCATATAAATTAGACCATCGATTGAATATTCATATCCACTCTTTTTTGTTTCAATATCCCATAATTTCTTAGACTGCCGAAATATACCACTACTATTTGTATATTTATCTGGATCTTTTTTACTTTTCTGCAGTATCTTGGGACCTTCCAAGTAAGACTTAAATCCAATTCTGAAATCGGTATTCAAAATCATATTCATATTCTGTTTAAAATCTTCTATTATCGCAAACCGCGAAATATCTTTCTTCTTACGAGATATCCACGGATAAGTATAAGCATGATTGGGATACTTTGAAAATCCATCACCCGCATAATAAATATCAAATATCATAAAGAGTTTAATAGGATCTCTATTTCTATTATGAGTTATGTATTCACCATCAAATAACCATTTCCCTTGACAGCCCTCAAAACGAATATCGGTCCCAATGATTTCTTTTTTAGGTGTAATTAAATATCCGAGTTTATCGGACCCAATAAGCAATTGAGCTCTTATTCCATCGGCCTTTTCCGTGACAACATATCCCTCTGTGATAGAATGTTTTGAATTTAGCATTATATTATCCAGGCTCATTGACACAGGATTGGGGCCTATAAATTTTGTTTCCTTTAGTTCTAATCTTTCTATTTCTTTCATTAATCTAGTATCTTTTGTTTTCATTTTCTTCAGTTCATTTTTTTTCTTCATGAGATAACCCGAATCATTCTGTTCAGTTAAATTTCTATATTCTAAAATTTTATCGTTTTTATCCGAATTACTTACAACCATACTCTCATCCTCTTTTAATTTTAATATATCTTCAATATTTTTCTTAAACAACGCGATTAATCCGGTTGTAACTAAATTAATATCACTAGGTTGTTTGTTTTTTTCTTTCTTATCAAATATTTTACCCTGAATTCTCAGATCTTCATCAAACTCACCCGCTTCCTTCAATTGTTCATATGTAACTAGAGGAGGAGGGGGGAAATCGTATTTTTCGGGTTTCCATTCTTTCGTAACCTCATCCACAGGATCTACTGAAATAACGGGAATATCATCCTCTTCCTTTCTACGGTTATTCTTTTTATTAGGCGCCCATGATATCGGTTGCTTGAATGAAGCTATTTTAACAATATAACTTTCCGGAACAAGTATATAATTTTTAAATTCACCATTTTCTTTCAATTCTTCATCGGTAAAACTAGGTGATACGAAATATTCAATATAATCGCTCCTTTGAGGGGATCCTTCATAGTCTCCATTAATATTTTCCTTATTAGATGAGTATAACAATTTTTTATCATTCATCAAGATAGCCTCAAATAACTCCAAGCGATCACTATCTTCCCAGTATTCATATTTTATATCTTCAAATGAATGTTTGGGTCTAACCATTTTCTTATCCGATGGATAAATAATGATATCCGCGAACTCACCTCTATCCGAGTCTATCCCCCCCTCTATACCATATGGTTCATCGTATGGTGCTATTTCATAAGGTTCTATCTCAGAGTAAACATTATCTCCCCCATAAATCTTTGAGGCCCAATCGGTTTTCATTTCTAATGATTTTTTACTTAGTTCTTTATCTTTTTCATCTTTTTCTTTTATTAATTTTTCTTTGAAAATGTCTATTGGATAAATTCCATTATTTGAAATGGAACCAATATATTCTATTTCTAATTCATAATTTTCTTTATTCTTAAGAATACCCGATTCCAGGAAAGATTTATATAAATTATTTTTCTTGAATTTAGGATTATAATCATTATTCTTAACCACGGTTACATCTATTCGAAATAGATTATCATCTGTTATAAAACTATATCTCTTCTTATATCTGAAATATTTCAATGATGATTTCCAAGCCATGAGTAGACTCTGAATTTCAACAGAACTTTCCCCCATTTCTTCCTCCGATTTGAGATTTATCTTGTAATTATAATCATAGTCAATAATAGGAAAGAATTTTACAGATGGGAATGAAGGGTCCACGTATCTTCTTTTTTTGATAAAGTTTCTAAGTGGAACTTCCTCAATGGTATCGGTTTTACAATATCTTTTAATATTTTCTATACCAGTTATTGTTGTTCGTATATCTTTAATAATTATATCTAGTGTATTTTCCTCGGATACCGAGGGATATTTTTGTTTTAGAATTGATAGAATTCTTAAAAAATCATCTCTGTCCAGCTTACTTCTAAAATCTCCACCATAAACAAATTCTAATTCGCAATCTTTATCTTCAATCGCCCTTTTGGCATATTGAAAAAATTGATTACCTTTTTTGCCTTTTAGCAATTCCATTATATATACTATACTTATTAAATATTGTTTAAACTAAATCAAATTATTTTAATTATTTTAATTATTCATTTTGATCATATTAATTTCATCATAAAGAATATTCTTTGTCTTATTTTTACCATTTTGCATCAGAGAAATATCTAAATTAGTAGCTATTTCTTTTAAATCCCCGATTTTATATTTACTAATTGGGTCCAAATATGTCTTGTAAACCGTTTTAACATCAATGGTAAAAATAGACTCATTAATTTCCTTTTTAATAACATTATTCGGTAAATTATCTTGAATAGAAAATCTATTTTTATTCATACAAAGATAAACTTTATCATAATTCTTAACAGTTGTTTCATAATATTCTCTCCTAACAAGATCAACTAGAACAAATTGCGTTTTATAGAGATCATTTAAATAATAAATAGATGAAATATTTTTGTCTTTTTCGATTGACCCGTGGAGACTGCGTTGAATTATTTTTTTTTTCATAGTTTTAGGATTGTAGGCCATACTATCATAACAATCTTCGGCCTTTTCATCTAGATTGGCTGAAATTTCCATAACCCTCTGTTTAAAATAATGTTTTTTATCTTCATTAGATACACAGGACAGAGATAAATCATAATTATCAAGAATACAGAATAAAAAATTAAAATAAGTTTGTTTTTTCACTTTAATTCTTTCAGTGTAAGAAGATTCATTTACGGAAGAACTAAAATCACAATCACCATTAATAGATTGGATTAATTCAAAAACCATTTAGCTTATTATAATATAATGGGGTAGCTTTAAATTATTTACCCTTAGGTATTCAAAAAAACAGAAAAAATCTAAAATACACAACTTAACATTCGTTCTTGTAGAGAGGTTAATTTAAGTGGTTCATATTTTTTTTCGTCTATTATTGTTTTTTTTTCGGGTAGTATAATCATATCCGTGTCTAAAAAATTATTATTTATGATATTATTTATTATTTCATAAATACTTTCTATATGTTTATCTTCCAACATTGTTAAATTTAGGAAGATCCCATTCGTGTTTTGCGAATAATTTATTTTTTTCAAATTAATATAGTTAATTATTTCGATGGTATTTTCAATAGTATCAATATTTTCTACAATAAAACTAATCATATCAGCCAAAACTACCATTTAATCTTATCTATAAATATTATCTATAAATATAAACTAATTGACTATTTTAGCCACTACCTGTATCTGTTTTTCCATATATTTTATTCTCGTATCTAGAACTTCGGCTTTAATTTTAGTTCCTTCTTTTAGTTTCTCTATTTCACAATATTCTTTTGGGATTATTAATAAGATAGGCGAACTCTTTATTTCGTTTAGATCTCCATATTCAATATAACATATTAACCCCATCTTTGTAATATTTCCAATTGTACATTTATAAATACTCCCAATCGCGGGTAATATACTTTCAATTTTATATGAAATCATATACTCAATATAACTTTTACTATCAATATTACGAATTCTACCAACAGATCGACTGATTAATTCTGTTTTATCTGTAATATAACCATGTTTGAAACATTTGCCTTCGTAGTTTTTTAATTTATGAAGAATTAATCCGTCAATATTTTTTGACCTGTATATATCAGATGATTTAATTTGAATCGATGTTGTTAGTATTTGTTTCTTAGTGATATCCATTTAATACTACTAATATTTAATAATATTTTAAATCAAATTTATTTTTTAATTCTATAATATAACCACAATAAATCACCCCCTATAAAATTATTATTTTGTCTTAATAATAATTCCAAGGCAAAACACGTTATTTTTTTGTTTTTACCTTCAAGTTCTGTTGTTAATTTGGATGTTGGTAATTTGGATGTCGTGTCCCTTAATTCTATTTCATTCGCAAATTCGGATTTAATATAATTAATTAATCTTTCGGGTTGTAATTCTGCCCACCCCCCCTGTAAAACAATTTTCCCCTTTCCGCTATCTTCTTTTCTCTTATGTTTTAAAACTATATTGTTATATGGAAAACCATCGCCCACATTAGAATTATGTTCAAGTGTTCCAAACATTGTTCCAATTTTTTTACCCGTTGTTTCC
>Ga0206131_10003898_pt1 | contig 16787 bp, 14 predicted proteins | sample Helgoland_Spring_FD_148636 | JGI IMG/M metagenome (GOLD analysis project Ga0206131, IMG submission 148636) | Pelagic subsurface seawater microbial communities from Kabeltonne, Helgoland, North Sea - Helgoland_Spring_Bloom_20160517_1 | ecosystem: Environmental > Aquatic > Marine > Epipelagic ...
GATGGTTGATACATTTCTATCAGTCAATTCAGTTGTACCAACCGCTCCAGCAGCAATATTAACTTGTTTAATTTCATCAGCAAGAATATTTTCAGAAACAATAGTATTAAAAGCTATATTACCTGTAGCACCACCAGTAATAGTTTTAACCGCAATTTCAGCTTCTGTAATGTCTTTGGCTTTAATTTTTGCTCTAGTAACATCACCATCATTAATTTTATTAGAAGTGACAGAACTATCAACAAGTGTTGTTTGACCCAAATTGTCTATACTAATAGCTCCAGATAAAGTAGCAGCATTGAAACCGTTTCCTGTTCCTATTAATAATTGTTTATCTAATAAAGTGATTGTACTAACAACACCGGTGTCGTTGTCATTTCTACCCAATAATGTATTTGCTGGAATATCTTGAAATTTGGCAAAAGTAATATTTTTATCGGCTATTTTGGTGGTAGTTATATTAGATGTTTTAATATGTTGTGTTTCAACGGCATTTGCGTTTAATTCAAAATCAGTAATAGCATTTTCAGCTATTTTATCACTAGTAATATTTCTATTTTTAATTTTAGCAGTAATTACAGCATTTGTAGCAAGTTTTGTTTCTGTTACATTACCATCCAGAATTTTAACATTAGTGACACAATCATTAGATAAATCACCGACAGTAATTGCATTATTTGCTATTTTATCACTGGTTACACAATTATCAAGGAGTTGAGTTGTACCAATGGAATCGGCTTTCATTTTTTGAATAGATATTTCATTATCTTTAATTCTATCATTTATAATAGAATTTAAAGCTAGTTGTTCATGAGTAATAGCATTGTAAGCTATTTTAGCAGTTGTTACTTGTAAATTTCCAATTTTATTGGTAGATACTGCTGAATTTCCAATTTTATCAGCTATTACAGAACCTGTAGCAAGTTTTACATCAGTTATATTAAAATTAACTATATTACCAGTTCCAACAGAATTGGTTGCTAATTTTGTTCCAGAAATAGATGCATCAATAATATTTGTTGTTCCAACAGAATTTGTTGCCATTTTTGTATTTGTAATTAAAGCGGGTGCCAAATTGCTAGTTTGTATAGTTTGCTGAGCCATTTTAGTGCCAGTAACAGCACCATCGGCTATTTTAGGGCCGCTTATATTTCCATCCAAAACGTGTTCTTGTCTTACGGAATTGGAAGCAAGTTTATCAAAAGTTACTTGTCCTGTTCCAATATTAGCAGAAATAACTTGTCCTGTTCCAATTTTTAATGAAGTAACAGAACCAGTTCCTAATTTACCAACGGTAATAGATAAATCTTGTATTTTTGATGTATTAATAGTATTATCAGCAATATGATTTCCTGTTACACTTAGTAAAGCCAATTGTTGGCTACCAACATTTCTATCAGCTATTTTAGAGCTAGTTACTTCTCCTGCTTTAATTTTTGTGCGTGTAATTTCACCATCGGCAATATCTACTCCTTGAATGGCATTTAAATTTACACTTCTTGGTGCGGTTGGATCAAATGAAATTAAATCCGTTATTGCTGTTGCGCCATTTAATTTACTGATAACATTTGTTGTTAAATTATCTGGATTTCCAAGTGTATCAGCAAGTTCTTTTAAAGTATCAAGTGTTCCGGGGGCACCATTGATAAGCTGGTTTATTCTGGCTTCCATTTCAACAGTGCTTACAGCATCTTTTCCTGATGTTTCATACCTACCTGCTGCCGCATTGTACATAATAAACTGTCCGTCGATTGGTTCGTGTGGAAAATCAACGATATCTGTAGATGCTACGCGTTGTGTTACTGAACGGGTTTCTACCCTAGATCTAGCGTTTCTTCGAAACATTATGTATTTAATAAATATTTTTTTAAATACAAAATTATGAAAAAGGACCTGATGGACGTTGATTATTATTAACAACAAAATTACTTGGCATTACAAAAGCAGGTGTATCAAAAAATTTACAATTTTTCCTATCATTGATACTTGGATTAAATCTATGAGTTTTTGGTTTTGCTAAATTTGTAGCACCTATACCAAAAAGATTACTTTCTATATCAGCCGTATTGTTGGATAGGACATGGTTATTGTATCCGCCTGATAATCCTTGCATATTAATTCCTAAATCAGGAATACATCGGTCATTTCTAATCTGGCTATCTTTATCTAATCTTGTTAACATTAATCGTTGTTGGCGAGTTTGATCTTGACAATACATTTCAAAGCTATTCTTTAAATTTTGACTAGTCATTATATATAAAATATAAAACATTTTTATTGTATCTTAATTATTTAATTTATTTAAAATAGCATTGTAGTTTTCGTCAGAAATATCTTTGTATTCAAAGTAATCTTTTAAACAATTATGTAATAAATAAAAATGGTCGTAATTAAAAAGAACCCATAGTGTTGAAGCACCATTTTCTAATAACCACATTAAATGTTTATGTTTATTTGCTGCTTTAAATATATTTTTAAATGATGTATTATCATTTATTTTTTTGTATAAACTTGTAATTCCTTCATTAATTTTATCATAACTGTATTCTTTTAATCCAAAAACAGAAAGATAATCTTTTCTATATTGTGTATCACTTTTTTCTACATCTTCTATTGTTGGATAAATAACATTATAATTAGTATTATAATAAACTCTATCTTCGTTCATATAATAAATATAATCAACTATTATTTAAATATATTTATTGATGTTTTCTTTTAAAATAATCTTGGTCTCTTGTTAATTCTCTAGATGGTAATCCACCCCTGATCCATCCACTGGCAGCAACACCTTCAACAAGATTTGCTGGATTTTGAATAGTTGCTTTTAAAGAAGGAACTAATTCAACATCAGTGTGTCTATGTGATTTTTCAGTAACTAATCTACAACTTTTTTGATCTCTAATTTCACCACCTTGTTGTAATTGAGATTCCAATAGAGGATTTGAAGGTCCTTTTCCTAAAAAAGGAACAGTTAGAAATTGTCTTTGTTGTAAAGTTATTCTACATTTTGGATTTGTTTGTGTCCCACCAATTCTTAAATCTGAATCATCTTCGATATTACAGCTGTCTGCTACTCCGTAACCACCACTGCTTAAAAAAACATTTGGTTGTTGTGTAGCAAAATTAATTTGACTTTTTAGTCCACAATCTTTTTCAAAATGATTTTGTGTTAAATAAGAGCCAATTTTATTATTTTGTGTATCACGAGCTGATATTCCACAAACATCATCTCCAAGTCTGGATAAATTATTAAAATTAAAACTATGTGTTGAAGTCATTATATAATTTATTGTAAGATAAAATATATATCATAATTAATTAAATTAATAATAAACACCGCCTACTCGCCTGTTTATCTTGGAACACTGTTCGTTGTCGCCGTCTTTACAAGATGGCATATTACCATAACAAAATTCAGCAAATGCTTTTTGACCGTTTGGAATAGTGGTATTAGGCATAGAATGAAAATTTCTCATATTATTTTGAAAAGAAAGATTATCTCCTAAATCCTTGAATAATCTGTCATCATTTTTTGCTTTTTGATTTATCTGTTCTTTTATTTTTGTATTATAAGATGGAGCTGCTTGTTTTCTTTGAGGATTATCTTTATAGTCTGTCATCATAACATTCATAAGAGGATTTTTAACAGTTGGATTTGTAAAAGTATCTTTAAATACTTCTAAAAATTTCGTATTTCTTGAACCTTCAAATCCTTCTTTATGTGCCTTCTTTTTTAATCTTTCTTTTTCTTCTTTTTCAAATTGAACTTTATATAAAATAACAATTATTACCAAAGTAATTATACTTGTTACTAAAAGTTTTATAGATTTTGTTAAAACAAATCCTAAAACTGTTAATAATATAATCGTTCTTGTTGTGGCATTCAATTTTTCGGATAATGATAATTCTTTGCTAGGCCATAATTCTTTTATGTGGTCTTTATCGAATAATACTAGAGGATTATATAACCAAAACTCACTCATTAAATATATAATCTATTATTATTTTTTATTTTTCTTTTTTTTCTTTTTCTTTTTTTTCTTCTTTTTCTCAATCGTTTCACTTCCGTCTAAATTTCTCATACTTTTTTCCATTTTACCATCAGTTTTTCCTGTAAAAGTTAAATTTGTATAGCCTTCTCTTTTCTTAGCTTCTTCTTCTCTTTTCTTAGCTTCTTCTTCTCTTCTTTTTTGTAATTTTGCCAATAATCTTTCTCTTTGTTGTGCTCCTCTTATATTTCTATTTAAATTCGATTGCATAGCATTTAAATTAATCTTTTGTTTTCCCATAGCACCCATTCCGGTTGGATTAGTCATTCCCATTTTTTTCAATAATGTTTCCATGTTTTTTACACCTGGTATGTTTTTCATTTTACCCATTAGTTGGCTTGCTTCTTGCATTAATTCACTTTCTTTTATTTCACCTGATTTGATTTTTTCGTCTAATTTTGAACCTACTTTTTTTACCATGTTCAACAATCTACCTGGATTTTTAAAAAGTTTTTCAAATACTTTATTTACATCTGCATTTTCTTGATCTTCTATATCAATATCTAATTCTTGAGCTGTTTCTTCTGCTATTTCAGCTGCCAATGAACCCAATTTACCCTTCAGTAATCCATTTATATGGTTGTTTATATCGTCAGGGTTTGGTATATTCATTGAAATATCATTTGCCGATAAATCAGAACCAGACATATCAAATAATCCTGACATATCATTTATCGTTTCTTCTAATTTTGATTTGAATTCATCTTCATTAATTGCTTCAAATAATTTTGCGGTTTCACCAAATGAATCGGATGCTGTTAATGTTCCTGATATGGAAAATAATATTAACTGCAAATATTTCCATAATGTATCCTTTGTGCTTACACTAATATTTTGTTCGAAAAAATATCTAAAATCTATATTTGGAAGAAATTTGGTATTAATTTCTTCGTTTTGAAATATTTCTTCTTTTTTATACAAAATATCAAAAAATCTTCCAGGAAATATTTCACAACAATATAAAAATAATTTATTTCCTGATACATCCCCTTCTAATATATCTTTTTCTTCTTTTGATAGCAATCCGTTGTATTCCGGAAAAGTTGTTAATAAATCTGTTAATAAATCTTTCATTATCTTGTAAAATTCGTCAGGCGGTTCTAAAAATTCAAAACTAGGTGGTGATCCACTTTCTTCGTTATTTTCCATTTTAAATATAAAAAGCTTTTTTCTTTTATATTTAAACCAACATTAATTATAATATAATCTTGACATTGTTGTTAGATTTTGAAAATATTTTATTGTCTTTGACTTATTTTCATTGTTCATTTGTCTCCATAATTTTTTTAAATCTTCCATCCATTTCATATTTTCTTCCGTATTATTTCCATAACCAGAACATTCTTTATCAAATTTATGTTGTAAAAAAAAGTCATCGTCGCCAGCATCTATTTTATCTCCATATCGTTTTGTTATGTAAGTATTCCAACTAGCAATCATTTTTTTATGGTTAAATTTCGCAAAAGTTTCTACCATTGTTTTACCTGCTCTTACATCATTGTTTTTTGGAAATATTGATTTCAAGTCATCATATAAATCAATTATATGTTCATTAAATGCCTTAACTATATGTTTTTTCTCCATCGTGTGAATATATTCTAAATAATTAATTTATTTTTAAATATTTAATTTATTTAATTAAATGAAAAATTCTGTTCTTGAGGTATTTTTGGTGGAGGTGCAGCAGCAGCTCTCGATTGTTGATATTGTTTTATAGTATTTTCATCTAATTTTTCTTTTACATAATCTTCTGGTGGTGTGTCTATCTTAAAAGTTTGATCTAATTTTACAAATGAATGCATTTGTCTTAATCCTCCTTCGCCTTTTACTCCCATTTCATCAGAATTTTGGTCTAAATAAGAATATGAATCTGACATTTGTGTCCCCATTTCACCATAAAAACTATATGCTAAAGGTTCATCATTATTTATTGATCCTTTTTTTCGTTCTTTATCAAAATCTTCTCTAAAAAAGTTTATTATTTCATCTCCAAACAAAACTCTATTTCCCTGATGTATCAACAATAATGCCGGAACTCTTGAAATAGACGATGGTAATAAAACAGATTCTCCACTATCTAATAGTATTGAAAGTTTGCCCCCTTTATTTGTCCGTTTATCAATGGGTAAAAAATGTATATAATCTTTTACAGAACTTCTGCTTAATATCTTTATGACTTTATCGCAATTTTTACAATATTTGCTATAATACATTATTTTATCTTTTGCCATATGTATTTTACAAAGTTTTTGAAATAAAAAATATAACTAATTAATTGATTAATTTAAATATATCTGATTATATATATAATAATGAGTGAATATATTGAAGAACAAGCTGAAATCTCTTTGCCAAAATGGAACCCTCTAATTGATAGTCAGGGTAAGAACAAAGGTGTTCTAAAATTTACAATGTCAAATACTAATGTTAGTATAGCAAACGGTTTGCGTAGAACAATTTTATCAGATGTTCCTAGTTATGCTTTGAGTGATTTTAATATGATTAGAAATACCACACAATTTAATAATCAAATATTGGAACAACGCTTGAGCTGTATTCCAATCCATATTGACCCAACTACTCCCTATGATAGTGTTAAAGAATTAGAGGTAGTTATTGACCTAGAAAATAATACAGACCAATTGGTTTACATTACAACTGAAGATATTAGAATTAAAAATAAATCTATTGATAAATGGGCTAGTGAAACAGAACAGCGAAAAATATTTCCCCCTAATCCATATACCAACGATTATATACTAATATCAAGATTGAAGTCTAAAATTTCAAGTGAAATTCCAGGTGAAATATTGAAATTAACAGCTAAATTTAAATTAGTAAAACCAAGTGAAAGTGGTGCTTATAATGTAGTATCTAATTGTTCTTATGGTTTTACATTAGATAAAGTGGCAAATCACCAGAAAAAATTAGAATATGAAACTGAATTACAAGAGAAAGATTTGGACCAAAAAGATATTGACGCTCGTCTAGAAAATTGGGACAACCACGATTATAAAAGACATTTTATAGAAGGCTCTTTTGATTTTTCAGTTGAAGGCGTTGGGCATTTAAAAGAAACCGACATCGTAAAAACAGCTTGTAATATTATAAATATGGGATTACAAAACATTATTGATAATAAAGCACCCCATACTTGGGAATTTAAAAAAGAAAATGTAGCAATTAAAAATTCATACGATATTACTATTCAAAATGTAGATTATACATTAGGAAAAATCATAGAATATGTAATGTTTACGGAATACTTCAATAATCAAAATGTTCTTACATATTCTGGTTTTATAAAACCTCATCCACACGACGACGAATCTGTTATTAGAATTGCTTTCAAAAAAGATAAAGACGCAACAGAAGAAAATGTTGAAGCTATTCTTGTAGCTGCTTGTAAAATAGGACAACGTATTTATTCATCAATTTATGGTGATTTTGACAATTAAATAATATATTAAATTTCATATATTATTTATTAATTATACTATATTTTCTATTTTTTGTTGTTTTGTTTGATAGTTAACAATATGCATTAATCTAGCTGGTTCTAATTCATTGATATATTCTATTACCTTTTGAAGATTAATATAATCACCCATTGTTTTATATTCTGTCAAATATTTTTGATGTAGATGATACATATGAGTTTTATATTGATAAGGAAATTCTTTAACAGGTTTTTCTTTTCTTATATAACATTTTATATAACTTTTAAATAAATTTCTTGTATAAGCGTGTAAATATTTTCTTAGAATACCAAATGTCTCTTTCAATTCAGGAAAATATCTTAAATATTCTTTTACCTTACCTTCTCTGCGAAGTCTGTAATAAGTATATTGTATTTTTGTAGAATTACCTTTTAAAAATTTTATTTTTTCATATTCTGGATTACGAAATTTAACCCGTTCATTTCCACTATTTATCATATATCCTGTAAAATCATAAGATTGTATTGTATCATTTAAATTTTTAAAATATTCCCATGTATTTTCTCCATCGGTGTCAGATAAATCATATACGCGTGGTCTTATAATTTTTTCTAATGTTGGTGATTTTACATATAAATGAAGCTGGTCCAAAAAAGATTTTCTTGTAACCATCAATGGTTCGTTATTTACATCACCAGATTCTCCATTTACTAAAAATATATTTGTTAATATAACCTTTTTCTCACTGATAGGACATACCATTTTATTTTCCGGATGTTGAAGTATAAAACTATAACAAAAGTGTTTATCAAAATGTTCAAACTCTATCCCCATCTTATTTAATGTATCTAAAAACATAAATCTAAATGTAATATCATTATCTTGGTTAAATTTGCATCTAGCACCAATATTACTTCTTGTCATAATTTCCCAATCATTTCCATACTTATCCCAAAACATATTAATCATACTGCCTTCGCAAATTTCTTCTATAGTACATTCTTTTATATCATTCCACTTTTCTAAATCTTCTTTTTCTACTGTTATACTTTTTGGTGGTGCATAACAACATATTTTTCCATCGTCATCTACAAGAACTGATCTAAACCTCCCAATTGTTTTTTCTGTATCTCTATTGAGATCATTTCTGTTATATTTCAAAATATGATATGGGCCATAGTGTTTTACTAATAGGCCTTTTTCTGATGAATATTTTTCGTCGCTAATAGCTTTCTTTATATCAACATATTCTCGTAAATTATACGCCATTTCATAATATTATTGATATCTTTTTAAACTATTATTATAAATGTATTTTCATTTAGAATATATTGTCTGGTATTAGTATAAGATGGATAGTGAAACTATAAAAGAAATTCCCGATTTTGAACCATCTTTGGGTATGATTATACAGATTGTAGCTCCAGAAGATGAAAGATTCCATAAAAAATTATTTTTAATAGATTATTTAGATAATGATTTAATGAAAATCATTGATGAAACATACACTACATACAATTTAAATATAATACAAGGCGAATTAAGTGAAAAAAGTATTCAATATATTATTACAGTAAAACAACCAACAGAAGTAGGATATGCTAGACAAAATGGAATGATAGTTGGAACATGGTGGACTATTGAATACGCACCACCAGATGGTAAAGGTATGCCCGCTATTTATAATGGTGAAATTACCAATTTAGATGAAGACCAAATTGAATTTTCTGTTTTTGATAATGATAAAGAAGAAAAAGATATTATATATATTGATTTTGAATACAAAGGAATTCCTCTTGATTTACCAATCAAATTCTATAAATTATCTAAACCAAATATTGTGAAAAATGTATCTCTTATTGATGAATTAATTGATCCTAGTGATGATATAGAAAATATTGATTTTGATGAACCAGTTTTTGATACTGAAACTATAAAACAACAACAAAAAGAATATATTATTGAAGCTGATAATATTGAATTTCGTATTTTAGACGAAACAATTGAAGAAACAATTGAAAAAGATGAAACTGAAAAAACATATGATATTACAGACCAAACAGACGACTTATTAAATAGTCTTCTATCTAATGTTAAATCAAATGAAAGAACTCCAAGAAAATTATCAAAAATCAATACTGTTATAAATCGTTATAAAGAATTGCGACAAAACTTTTCAAATTTTGATCCATTGGGTAATAGCAATTCTCCTAAGAAATTTACACACGAGTATAGACCAATCGTAGAACAATTAAAAACTTTATCAAAAAATATTAGTTGGGTTGTTCCTGTTGTAAAAGATAGACATAATGTTTACTTTGATAAATTAGATGATAATGCTGATTTAACTGATGTCGATATTATTCCAAAAGATAATAGTACTTCTTTCCAAGAAGATTATGAACTTCAACAAGCATATTTAAAAAGAAATATGCCCGATGGTGTGAATAAATATGATTATTTAACTAATAGCACATTTAAACCAAATTTTACTATTCCGGATAATAATAAAGACATTGTATCAAGAATTGATGGTAATAATAGCCAAAGAGCTGACGTAAATATTTTTTCATACGTGTCAAATATAAATGATTTAGAATCTACTACTATAGATGAAAACGGAAAAGTTCAAAAAAGTGCTTGGAATACAAATGTATATAATGAACCTTTGCATAGATTAAATCATATACAAAAAGATTTAACTGAAAGAAATGTTATTATGAAAAAAGGTCAAGTAGTTCCTATTCTTGGTTTTTTAGTTTTTCCATTATCATTTAAAGAATATTCTCAAGCTCATTTTTTGCCAACCAATATATTAAAAAAATCTAATTTGAATTTAACACCATTAAGACATTTTGAATTTTTACAAAACGATAAAAGAGTTGATATGATAAATGTTCCTAATACATATACAGATGACCCATTGATACAGAAATCTAAAGAAAATTTTTTAAAAAATATAAAGTTATATTTTTACGAACAAGATTTATCTTATGAAGACAGAAATAAAACTGAAAACATGGATACTTTCTTAAAACAAATTTTTCCAAAAATAAAAGATTTAATCGAATCATTAAATTTTAATGGATGTGTTTCATATGAAAGAGTTCTCCACGAACTCCAGCCTTTTTTTATTGAATATAAACATATTACGTTTAAACAATATCAAAAGATAAATGAAATAATAGAACAAGAAATTTTATATTATAGGAAAAAAAATGCTTCGTTAATAAAAAATTGTAATAATTATCTTCAAAATTTACCAGAAAGCTTTATTTCACAATCTGAATTACTTGATATTATACCTGATTTAGAAGATGGTTATGATCCAACTAAAGATTATTCAGCAGAACAAGAACAACAAGAAATATTAGATAAATCAGTAAAAGATGCTTATGATATTTTAAAAACAGACCAACCAAGTGAATATTTCAGAAAAAGTTTAACGGTAGATAATTCTAGATACTTATATAATGCTTGTGTTTTTTCACAACTAAACGTACAAAATAATGTAAATATTGATGATGTTGTTAAAGAATTAAATGAAAAAATACAAAATACTGATTTAAATATTAATGTTAATAACAGCGAAGATTGTGCTCCAAAAGTTTTATCTAAACGATATGCTAATATTGAAGATTTAATGGATGAACCAGCAATTGCTTATTTTGATAAACAATTTGATGATACAAGATATGATATTTATAAAGAATTAAATCATATACAATCTATTACTGATAAACAACAACAGAAGAAAATGTTAATAAATCATCTTATTACTGAAATAGATGTTCCAGAAGAAGATGCTGCCGAACAAGCTGCAGCAATGATTGATGGGAAAAAACTTGTTAAAGAGGGACATTATGCTGTAATGGACGATGGTTCCGGGGACAATAGATATTATTTTAGAAAAGAAGGTGATTGGAATATGGATGAAAGTTTATCAGGATTATCAGTAGAAGAAATATCTTTTTGCAATTTAAAAACAAATTGTATAAAAATCAACGATAAATGCACTAATATTAATAAAACAAGAGAAGAAGCTCAACTTGAATTAATGAAAGAAATGTTAGATAAGGTAGAAAATGAACTTATAAAAAATACTGACGAAATAAAAGAAAATATCAAATCTACTTTGAAAAAAAATCTTAAAAATATAATTATTTTTAAAGAATACATTAATAAGAAAAATAAAAAATATGATAGTTTTAAGTATGATATTGCTATGTTATATAATTCTCTTGATATAGTTCGTTCTCCAAATATTGATTTAAGAGACCAAGTATTGGCTACTGATGATATTGTATTAAAATATGACCGTATAATTAAGTTTAAAGAAAAACATTGTCGAGAAGCTAATTTGGATAATGGCGACGACCAAAATTGGTTTTACTGTAATGTATCTATGGACCAAAGTATCAAATTATTGCCTACATTTATGTTTGAACTAGCAACAACTTTTAATACTAATATTGATTTATACATATTTACATTGGAACAAATAAAAAAGGAAAGAGGAAAAATAAGCGAAGACGGTGATAAAATGGTTGATAAATATAGTGGTTATGAAATATGTAAAATTGAATACTCAACTGAGGAAGGATATGAAGAATCTGGTGCTAAAAAAATTAGCAGAGGATTATTAGATACTAGTTCACAAAAAAAATTAGAAGAACAAAGAAAAAAATTAATTGAAAATAAAATTGATAATCAAGAAGTCGACGATGATGAAAAACAAGATAAAAAAGAAGAAAATACAAATGTTTTTGTCGGTCATATGAATAGAGTTATTCCAGCATTAGACAGACACTTGGGTATTGATACAAAATCTCAACATCAGTTTATTGAAAATTATGTTTTGGAATTAATGGATAGAAAAATGAAGTCCGCAAAGAAATACAAAGCAAAACTTAAAGAAAATCCAGACCTAAAATCATATAGAGAATATAAAGGCGAATTTTTCTTATATTCTATGCTTGGAATGTATGCTATTGCTATTCAAACACATATGCCCCATATTAATAGAGGTAGAGGTTTTTCAAAATGTGTAGAAAGTTATAAAGGATTTCCATTGGAAAAGGGAGATGATTTTATTCATTATTTAATTTGCGTATGTATAATTTTAAGAGGTCCCAATAAAAAAGCAGAATTTCCATTTGTATTATTGCCAAAATATAAAGAAAAGAAAAAATTGGATAATGAATTAAAACATGTGAAAATCTTAAAAAATCATATGACAAAAAATATTCTCGATATTCCAGCAATAAAAGACAAATTAGAAATGAAAAGAAAATTTTTGATGGATAATCTAGACCAAGTAGAAAAAGAAATGGCATATGATTATAAACAATGGACGACTTTTCTTCCACCTTTGGTAAATTTTGATATGGATAAATTAGTAGAACCAAATAAAGATTTTGAAACATTGTTAATTAAATCTTTAAATGATAAAAGATTGGAAGAAAATGTAAAATATATTACAAAATTATTAACTGGTATTAGAAGTTTTTCATTAAGTATTCAAGAAGATATACAGCGTGTTATTGATTCTAGACCTAATGATGATTTATTTTTGAAAAGTCAAGATGGTTCTACAATATTTTTGGAAAATGCTTGTTGTAATGAAACAAATGATTCGCCATATAATTATTTTATAGAACACGAAAAAAACCCTGACATAAAAAAACACAATGAAGCTGTATTTAGATTATCAAATATATATGAAAATTATAAAAAATTATTAAATGTATCTTTGTTATTTTCAAGTGAAAATACTAGATTAGAAAAATTATCAATATCAAATGAATTTACCGAAAATTCAATTTATTTGGCATTTATAAAATATTGTAAAATCAATACAAATACTATATTACCTGAAGAATTACAGGAATTATGTCATAGCAATGTTAGTAAATTCAAAAAATTAGCCTCGTTAGAACAAAAGATAGATGTTTTAAAACAAGAAGGTCATAATTATAACAGAACATCATTAAATGTATTATTGAATATTATTGCCAGATCAAATGGATTGAAAAAAATAGAACCCAATAATTTAATATCACCAAAAGCTACATTTGAAAAGTGTGTTGACAAATTTAAAGAACATTTTGGTATAATAAATATTTATGATGAATTATTTGCTTTATTAGACAGATATGATGTAGGATATGCTGAAAAAAGTGATATAGTAGTTGTTGAATTTATAAGTAAAGTAGAAAAAGAAACTGATATACTATTAGAAAATTTAAACAAATTACTTGATATTAAACGTAAGTCTAAAAAATCCAAAGAAATTATGAAAAATCTTATTAACTTAAGAGAAATACCATTGGATGATGTAAAAAAGGGTGAAGTTAGGTATATTTCAAAAGAAGATGAAAACGCACACTTTTTATACCAGTTTTTGTTAATGATGTCAAAAAATATAGCGAATGATTATCCGGTTTCTTTACAGAAAGATAAAAAAACTGCCAAGATGACTTGTCCTGAAAGATGGGATTTTAGTCAAGCACATATGAACGCATTGGAAAATTCAGTGTTTAAAGAATTAGAAAAGTTAAATCAATTTACAGGAGATAATGATTTAAAGGAAATATTAAATATGGTTATAAAAGAAAATCAAAATTTGCTAATTATATTTGAAAAAATACCATTTTATTCAAGATTAAATAAAGATATGAAAACTATTTTTGACGGGACTGTCATTTATAAACTTTCTTATTATCTATTTTTGTCTATTTTAAATTCTTACAATATGATTCTGGAAAAGAAATTTGAAAATATATCAAATTTAAATAGAATAGAATCTGGAAAGGCATTAGGTAAAAAAGCTTATTTACAAAATAAAATTACTGAATTAATCATTGTATATTTAGATATTACTGAATCATATAAACAAAATCTATTTTTGAATAGATTTCAAATAATGGAAAAAACAAAAAAGGAACAAGAATATGAAAGAGCAGAAATCACCGGGAAATATGCTACATTAACAGATGATGAAAAAGATGTAGAAATAGAAATGCAAAAAAATAAACTTGGTTCTTGGAGTTCTGGTGCTTCAAAGGCAATATATGAATATGATGCTGAATATACAGAGCAACAGATAGCTAATCTTGAAAGAAGAACCATGTTAGAATTTATGGCAGGAAAAGAAGATAATGTATCAATGGATAGAGTTCAAGCACTTGATTTACAAGAACAAGTTGATGCAATCGTTAGAGAAAGGGAAGCTCAAAGATTAGTAGACGAAGAATATAATACTAATTTAGTATTTGGTGAAGATGAAGATCATGATGATTTGGAGCAATATGATTTTGGATTGAATTATTAATTGATTATAATTTAAATTATTATATATAAATTAAATTATGAATATCCAAGACCATCTTATAATCAAACCCGTGTTAGAAAGAGCCAATTATATGTTGGCTACTTTATACGAAAATAACAAAATACCAAGTGATATACGTGTATGTTTTACTGTAAATACATATATAAATGAAGGGTTTCGAACCATACCTTACTTAACATTTAGCCACAATTCTGAAAAAAGTTTCTCGGATGTATATACTATTCTTAATAAATACCTCCCACACGATATTATGGAAAAAGTAAAATTACCTCAAAATAAAATATAAATATTTATATAATTATTATGAATATCCGTTCTTATATTCGACAAAATATCACATCAGTTTCTATTCTCGTTTTTACTATTATTTTTATAGTCATACAATTTGCTGAACCTAATTTTTTATACAATAAAGGGAAATTAAGACAGTTTGGTATCGGCACAAAACAAAAAACAATACTTCCAATATGGTTATTAAGTATGATACTAGCTATTTTTAGTTATTTATTTGTATTATACTATTTAACTTATCCTAAATTTTATTAAAATTTATAGTAACATATAATTTTTAATATTTAAGCACTGCCTTTGTTTATTTTTTTTGCTTCTGCTAATTCTTTTGATACCCGTCCTGCCAATTTATTTCTATAAGCATCAGAATTTACACAATTTTCAATTCCTAATATATTATTAAATGTTGTTGATACTGTCAAAGCCATTCCCAATACTAACCAACAAAATTGTCCTACATAGTCTTTAATTACAACTAAATTCCATAACTTCCCTTTATTTGTATCCCAATCTGGTCTCATCATATTTCCATCTGCTGCTAATTTTTTTAATACATCATCGAACCCTTCTGTTGAGGGAGTCAACAAATTAATAAATGCTGATTTATCTTGGTATACTTCATTCCATAATTGATTTTTGCTATCTTTTTCTACTATTACTTTATTCATTGCTTCTTTTGCTTTTATTGCTATTGCCATATATCCAAAGGTGTTGGAAAATGGACTTTTAAATCCTGGAAAAAAATATAATAAAACTAATAATACACCCATATACATTAAATTTGACATTGCTGTATAACCCACTACTTGACCAATCTGCGGTTCTCCACAATGAAATTTAGATAGTTCAACAAATGTATTAAATTGTATTACTAATGTAAAAACTACTAAAGCTATTACTAATGGTATGGCTAATAATTGATTTCTCACACCCCATCTATCTGCCAATACAAATCGTGCTAAGAAATATATTAATAAAAATGCCATAAACATTGTTAATACTATTCCTGAACTTGGTTGTTGTTTTTCATCTCCTTTTTTTTTCGCACTCATCTTATACTTAATATGTATAATTTTTTTTGATTTTTTAGATTTATTATTTAAAGATGCCAAGTTTAATTGAACCTGGGACTAAATATTTTTTTAATGAAACATTGAAAAATGTTAACAAAGAAAGACATCGTATTAACACTTTATTATTCAATTTAGCACTTTTTGTAATGTTTATATTTATTGTTTACGGTATTCTATCTTTTAGGAAAAAGAATAAACCATCTGTTGATGAAATGAAAAAAAAAGAAGATCTTAAAAAAAATTACTTGTTAAATAAAGTAAAAGAATTACAACAAGAAAAGAAAAAAGATTACGATAAAATGATTACAGAATTGCCAAAATTTGAGAGTGACTTTGAATTATTGCATAAAAATTTTTATAAGACATAGTATATAATGAGTAATATTTTAGAACAATACAACGATTACTACAAGCATAACCACGAATATCAAGAGAAAATAGATAATAAAATTTTAGATAAAAAAAGAAAAAATGATAATTGGCCTTATCCAAAAGATGAAGAATATAAACCAAATTACAAACTTACAGGTGATATTAAAAATGAAATCAAAAAAATAAAAAGCAATCCGGAAATTAT
>Ga0206131_10003899_pt1 | contig 16787 bp, 14 predicted proteins | sample Helgoland_Spring_FD_148636 | JGI IMG/M metagenome (GOLD analysis project Ga0206131, IMG submission 148636) | Pelagic subsurface seawater microbial communities from Kabeltonne, Helgoland, North Sea - Helgoland_Spring_Bloom_20160517_1 | ecosystem: Environmental > Aquatic > Marine > Epipelagic ...
CTGATTTATAGGTAACTTTAACTCCTTTTTTTGTCTGGGTTATGTTTTGAACTTCACAACTATATCTGACACTTACGTTAGCTTTTTGTTTAAGGAGACTAATCTCGTCAGCTGCATTATATATGGATTTATTAATGCAGCCAAATAAGCAATTATTGAGGTAAGAGCAACGTTTAGAATTAACCCTATCCTTTGCTAAAACAGCCAGTCGGCTATACCCTAATTTGAATTTCGAGCTAGAACTCGTCTTATTTTCGTATTTCTCTAAGGCTTTCAAACATCGTTCATCAATCTCAAGCCGTCCTTCACTCCAATTATCTAACCCGAAATAGGATTTTAAATTATCGTCACAACCCCCACTAACTCCAATACGACGCGCTACCCGTTCAAAGGCTGAAATCATTTCATTTGGAGCGCAAGGAAAACAATTATCAATTTCGTCATAGTCTAAAGCCGCAACTCCCGCTCCCCAAAGGTTAGAAGCACCACCAACTGCTGTAACGCTGGCCAAATCAAAATTTATTGTATTGATGGTATGAGATGTATCTAACGCGTCACTCATAGGTGTATTAAATTTTGGTGATAGCCCTTTCTGAAGTTTTTCTAATCTAGTTTGAGTAAAAATATCGTTAGCGTCTTTAACGTCTCTACTCCATTCTGAAAAGGGTTGGCTTGGGGGCGAAAAAAAAGAATATTCTCCTTTTTCAAGAAAAAGAATATTATATCCTCTGTTAGCAAAAGGAACCGCGAAAGAGACTGCCGCTGGACCAGTACCGACTATTATTATTTCAGGGTTTGTCATTTTTATCCGCATGTAAACTTAAATTAGGTATAAAAAACTGCAACAGGAAACCAACCGAAATAAAGAACACCTCACTGACTGAATAAAAAAATAGCAATAGTAAGACTTTCAATTCACTCTTCGTTTGAACTTCATTAAAAGATAAATTTTTATTCATTGGAAACAGTGAGACTAAAGCTGATACTGACAAAAATTTTTCACGAAGGACTTTATCTTTTTGCAATCGCCCTATATCAAAAAAATTTAGCAACCACGGAAGGTATACGATAATCGCCGGAAAATCAAAAATTGTGGTTGAATGGGGGTTTTTAAAGACACTAATATACTTTTTGAGCATTGAATATGAAGGTTGCTTTATTCCCAGATATTTATACAAAACGATTCCCTCTTTCAAGAGAGCCCTATACTTTCGTTTTCTGATCAATAGATTATCTGTTATCGCAAATTCCGAGGTGTTTTTAGGCTCAAGATTAAATAGTGGTGTCTTTTGTAATGTAAGAATATCCGAAAGCGACTTATTTCTTATTTTACACATTAAAAAAAAGCTACTCACAATATTTAAAAAGCTCAACGGTATTAAAATGGTTACTTTTTGGTTGCTCTTATTTACCAGCAATAATTTATCAATTAATGTATTTAGGTCATAATCCATATAATCCAATACCGGAACTTTAATAGAAGCATTGGGATTATTATGCAATGTAGCTAACAAACATTCTAAGAGTGAATCTAGAGTACAAATTTGTAACTTTGGACTCGGAAAAAATTTTGGCTTTAAAAAAGAATTCTCTAATCTACTGAACATATTTCGTATTAAAGGCGACTGATTTTTTCCTAGCACCAAAGGGGGTGTAACTACAGTTCCACCCTGATCTAAAACGACTTGTTCGATCTCATATTTGGTTATTCCATAATATGAGTACGCTTTACTATGAGCAGATTGGCTTGATAAAAATACAAATAATGAACCGTTACTGTTACACCACTTTAGAAGTTTTACTGCGGTATTAACCTCTAATTCACTGATTGATTTGGATGAATTTTTACAAAATGCAAGATGAATGACAACGTCAACAAACAAATTGTTAGGGATTTTAAAATCTTCCAATATATCAAAATAAATATCAGATGAATTTAAATTACGTCCTAAGGTTATAACTTCGTGGCCCTCATCTCTCAAACGCCCAACAAGAGAATTCCCAATAAATCCAGATGCGCCAGTAATAAGAATTTTTTTCAATTTATTATTTTCTTTTTTTGAAAAATATATGTTTTCACTGCATAAAAAGTGCCAGCAACGCAAATAGTATCTGACAGGACCTTTGCTATTTCCGCTTTCATACCAAAATATAAAAAAAGCCAAGTTAGTAACAAGCTAGCAATCAAATGCAAAACAAAAAGAGCCAAGTACTTACCTATCTCAACGAAAAGGGAACCACTTTTATTATGACGAAAAGTCCAAGCTCTATGCATAAAAAATGCCATGAGCAGTGATATTAGCTTAGCCAAAAAATTCCATAATAGAATACCAAGATTTGTAATAACAAAATGTATTCCAATAGTAAAAATTAGAAATTCGCATGAATATACAATGATTTGGACTATCATGTAGCGAGAAATCATTTTACTTTTTCAATAACTATAAAATGGTGAATAGAGATCAACTTATTTAACGGTTGCACTAAACCTTCAATAAAAAATACTAACCCTATGAAACAATTAGGTACGATTTGGGTGAAATTTAACCCCCCGCTCAATAAATAGCTAAGATGTGTTCCGCTAGGAAATTCAAGAACAATTTTTAAATTTGGATTGAGCTTCTCAAATTTGTTTCGGTCCCGCCTAAATACAATGTAGGAAAGTGCTTGATTTGCATTACTCATAGGCCCATTCCCAATTTGATTCCACTCACCTGATTTATCAAATTTCTCATTATTAAACAGCCTTTTAAACAAAAAGGCGGCTAATTTTCCATAATAAGGGTCCAGAATTATTACTCTACCTTTAATCGTCAAAACACGGTCACATTCCTCGAAGAATCTTTGTGGATCTGGAAAATGATGAAATGAATTTTGACAGAAAATATAAGAAACACTAGATGAAGCTAACTTTAAATTTGTCGCATCAAGCACAAGGTCATTCTCTTCACAAGGGACAATATCAGAAGATAAAATATCAGGGTCATGAAGTTTGAGAGGACACACACCTGCTCCAAGCTCAATTTTTTTTCCTGCACCCGTTTCAGGGTTTGAGGCTAATGAAATCATTTTTCTATGAATATCATGCATAGCCCTGTGCAGAATTGGTTTGTTAGCAATCACCTGTCTGTGGACATGCAATCGTTCCGAGCCATCGACACTCATAGTCTTAACTGCTGTTACCGACAAGGAATCTCGTAATATTTTAAACCAATTTTTCAAAACGGAACTCCTGAGAAAATACAAACAATGAGTTTAAATCCTCATATCAAATAGCATTAGAAATTCATCAAAGCACTAATTAACAGTAAATTAAAAAAATGTCATATTTTGTTTAAATGAGCAATGAGTAGCTAACGTCAGATATACAAAATGTTTTTTGCTAATGATTATTACACTTGCCTACATTTTCTAATTACAACCTGAAAAAAATATATCGTTTTCTGAGTTATAATAAAGTAGAGTCCTTGAGTGCCGTTGGCGAATTTGTAAGCATCAAATCGAGAATTAAATATTGACCACCAAGAGCCTTAAAATTTTATTTGTCGGTAGGTCGACTAATCAATGGCCTTACCATTCAACCCTCCTAACTTGTTTAGCCAATGCCGGTGTGAAGCTAGATGTAATATATAGTCCCCGTTGGTCAAAAAAGGGCGAAATTCACATTGACAGCAAGAAACTTGACAATATCAACAGTAATATAAACATTATTTTTGGCGATTTATTCTCAGAAAAAAAGCTGAACTTTCTCTACTCTTTTAGAGAGTTTATATCAGCATGCTCATTTTTATATGAAAATAATCAGCCCCGATTTTATTTCACTCGATGGCTTGAGTTTTCAGGTAGTTTTAAATATCTACCGTTCTGGTTTCTTTGGTTGATTTCTAACAAAATCACCCTCCATTTTCTTTCGATTATTCAAAAGTTTTGGAGTCTACAGAATTTGAATTCATTAAATTTCAAGATTGATCTTACATCATATGACTGTGTAATTGTGCAGCATCAAACGATGAGATTTTCCATAGATAATGATATTGTCTTGAAGGCTCAACAAAGCAGAGTTCCCGTGGTGGGAATCAATTATAGCTGGGACTGTCTTTATAACAAAGGTCTCATCCATGTGGAACCAGATCGTTTTTATTGTTGGAACGCATCTCAAAAAACACACCTAATAAAAAGACATAATTTTCAGGAAAAAAATATAATCGTTTCAGGGTCAGTATTTTTAGACCGCTGGGATTTATCAAATCAAAAAAACAATAAAATAGAAAGGAGATTCATTGTCATATATGGAGGAAGCTCTAGTAACATTGTAAATGATGAAACAATGAATATCTTAGCCGTAAAAGAAGTGATCAATGAGCTTAATAATGAACTGAGTTTGAACTTAAAATTCATTTTCCGTCCTCATCCGTCGACTAATATATTTTATTCTTCCAAGGGTGAATTAGACGATATTATTAGTGCATCAAGGATAGCAGGAGACGGCATTAATTCAGACTATTTTGATAAAAATATGTCTGAGACTCTATGTGTAGTTGGAGTCAACACCTCTTTATTTCTTGATTGTATAGCGAACAAAATACCAATTATTTCTGCAGTGCTTCCTGAAGCGCAGGAAATCGGCGTCTGCAACCGCAGACAAACCTCACACTTTAAACAATTAAATGATTACAATCTAATCAAGCTAAGTGATGATAAAGAGCAACTAAAAGCCGATATAATAGAAATTATAAATCATAGAGAAAACTGGCTTACTAAGTATTCATACGAAGCCAACTCATTTGGCATTACGGGAAATGCTTCGCAAAAAATAAAGGATGACCTCTTTGAATTCTTATCTAACAATTAAAAACTTAACCAAAGAATATCCCAGGAGGCCACCAAGCGATCCAGCCTCTTCAAATCTTTTTAATTTTGGTTTTTTGGAAACAATTAATCAAGGCAAGAGTAGGTTCAACCATCCCGTTTTAAAAGATGTAAACCTTGAAATTTCAGCAGGTGAAATTGTGGGTTTAATTGGTGCTAATGGTGCTGGAAAAACAACATTATTAAAATGTATTTCAAAAGTAACTTCTTTTTCTTCTGGGGAAATAAAAGAGCATACAAAAGTTATTTCTATTATAAATCTTATATTTGCTTTCGAAGATAATGACACCGTTTCCACTTCGATTAAAAATACACTTCAGCTTCTTGGTGTCGAGAAAATAAGGCTAGAGCGCATAGGTGCTATTCTTGATTGGACTAATTTGGAAAGTCTGTACCAAGAGAAAATTGGCAATTTATCGACAGGTATGAGAGCAAAGCTAGCTCTAGGAATTATTTTCCATGCTGATGCTAAGTGCATCCTCTTTGATGAAGTGCTAGCAGTGGGAGATATCAGCTTTCGAGAAAAAGTATCACGTAAAATTTTAGATTTTTCTCAGAACGGTGGTGCTGTTCTATTAGTAAGCCATGACCTAGATTTTATACGAAAGAACTCATCACGAGTTATAGTTCTTAACAAAGGAGTTTTATCTTTTGACGGTCAGGTGGTAGATGGTATCGAGCACTATTTACTATCAGTTGGACTTTATGAACTAGATGATAATTTTCATGAAAATCGATTTGAATCCGGTCCAGTCAAATTGAAATTCTCTGGTGCGGTTACAAAAACTAACGAGGTAGTAGAGCAATTCTTAATGGGCCAACCTATTATGTTGGCAGCGGAAATCTTAATAACTGAAAACATAGAGTTGCAAATAAACTTCGATATTTACTGTGAAAACGTTCTCATTTCTTCATTTAGAGGAGCCCCTTTTTGTGTAAAATATATATCTCAAAATGATAGTATTTTTAGCGAAGTCGAACTTTCTGAGTTTCCTTTTGACAATAACTATTATAAATTTCGGGTCTCTATTTTTATTCGGAATATCGAAAGCAAGAATTTTTATCCACCCATAAAAGTGACAACTAAATCATTTAAGTTTATGTATAATCGAGAAATGAATGATTTTCTGGAAGGGGCAGGCTGGGCAGTCGCCTGGAGCAATGGCGCTAAAATTAGATTCAATAATGACTATAAAATCGGATAATTATTTGCTCAAGTTGGTTCAAATTAGTCAGAGTATTATTCCAAGAAATTTATTTGGAACAAAAAGGTACTTTGTTTTCTGCTTCGCTCGGATAGCGGAACGTCAATTTTTTCGAACGTACCTCGGCGCATCTTGGATATTTATTCGGGTATTCTTTACGTTTGGAACTTATGCAATTTTATTTGGTGTAATATTTGAAGGAAGAGATACAAGAATTAGTTACTTTGACCATCTTATCTCTGGTATGTTACTCTGGTCGGTTTTTATCGGAGGGTTAAGTTGGGGTACTAGATCTTTTGAAATTCTTAGAAATGTTCGGAAGAAACTATTCCTTCCAGAACTAACAATGGTCTTAGCAGGAGTTGCAGCAGGTGCAATATCAATTATACCATGGACAAGTCTTTTCCTTTTATATTCTTTTTTTGCCTCAGAAATTTCTTTGGAGTTGAACCTTCATCTTTTATTCGCAGCAGTATTAGTTATTATTTTCGTAATCTCTCTAACGCTTGTAACTAGCGTTCTTGATGCATTTGGAAGAGACAGTAGAAACTTTATATCGTTATTTAGCAGCTGGTTTTTATTCACTACGCCTGTTTTATATGAAGTTAAGCACGTACCTGAAGTCCTCCAATGGATTGTTTTAATGAATCCTTTGACTTCAATATTAGAATTATTTAGGCATGGTCTATACGGTTCAATATACGGGGACAGTGTTTTCGATATAGGTATATTTACTCTAATTTTATTTATTTGCTGTTTCTTGTTTTTCACAAGGTTTGTAGTATTACTTCGAAATTCCCTTTGACATATCAATATCATAATAGCTAGTTAATATATTATTGATGCTTAATTTTACAGTGAGGCGATTGATATGTCATATAAATCAAAATATCTCAAACTTCGTTGGTTTAAACGTGACGGTTACATTGAGGGAGATAAATTTAAAGATTTAAGAAAAATGGCTTGCTTGATTTTATTGAACAAAAAGTACTTTGATAGCAATTATTCTCACCTAGGGTCGGTAAAAGATCACGATAACACAATCGCCTCCTCTTGTTCTAATTTCAATTCAACATTTGTTGCAGGAGTTAGTACGAAAATACATGCTTGTTTAGGACTTTTTAATTTAAAAATAAGACTTATTCAAAGGTCAGTGAATCCAGAAATTATTGTTCTGTCTTTCTCTGGGCATGCGTGGTATTTGTGTATTTTAACAAAAGTATTATTTCCAACATCCAAACTTATTTTCAGATCACACAATGCAGAATTCCCTCATAGGTTAGACTACTCTCACTGTGAAACTAGAAGTTTAAGAAAGAAAAAAATCTGGCGAAGGCGTGCTTTCTTCGGATTGCTTTCAGACTGGGTTTCAGGAACTGTTTGTGATGTAATATTTGGAATTTCAAGGTATGACAATTATCATTATTGGAGCAAAATTATCAGAAACTCTGAAAAAATAATATATTTTCCTTATTGTAATCGCTCTAATGATTTTGACAAAAATGTTATTGTAAAAAAAAACCTCCGCCAAAAAAATATCTCTTCTGCTCCCGAAATTGGGCATTGGTCAAAAAAATCAACTATTGGTCAGAAAATTGTCGCAGCTTCTATAGGTTCAAGTAACCCCGGACCGATAACCCATGACCAGGAACTTCAGTTTTATAAATTTGCAAACGAGTTAAATAAAGAAACGTCTGAAAAATTCGTGTTAGCACAAACAAACCCACAATTTCCAAAAAAAACCCCATCTAATGTTATAAAAATTGAAAAAAATGAGTTTGAAGATTTCAGCAAAAATATCAATATTTGTTTAGTCTTAGGAAAATGGGGACGGGGCACAAAAACCAAAATAGTGGACTGCGTGCTAGAGGGAACTCCTGTAATATGTCACCAAGCCATTTTTAATAGGCTGGACGTTGAATTTCGAATTGGAGTCCTTCCTTGGTCTGAAAAGGAAGGAAATTCAACCGAATTAATGGAACAAGCCATAAAATTGCTTAAATCTAGAAAACCAACAAAACTAAAGCAAAGTTTAATTGCAAGATGTGAGATGAGCTTTCAACTAGCTTTAAGGAAATAATCCCAGTGTCTGAAAAAAAAAATAGTGGAAATATTTTTGTTTTTATTACGGTTGTGTGCGATAATTGTACGCAATTTGAAAAATCACTGAAATCTTTTGTCGATTGTAGTAAAAGTCACGACGTTTCAGTTAAATGGTTTGTAGTTGCCAATCATTCAAAAAGAGCTTTATCAACCGTTAAAAGAGACCTAAACAAAATCAAGAGATTGGTGCTTTTTGAATCACAGATTGAATTAGTTATTTTGGATGGGAGTAAAAATACTTCAGATTCCTCAAATTCAGGAAGTTACCACCACTCACAGGGTTTACATTTTGGGATAGTAGAAGCTGCTAAGCTATCGGCGATTAGTTATGTTATTCTTGATCCCGATATCTATTTTAAAGATGCATTTTTTGGAAAAAAAATCCTCTTCAAAGCAGCAAAACGTAGATTTACTGGTTCTATGTGGGATCCCTTACACATAACCCATGATTCCACCTTTCCTTCCCCTCATTTTATGATAGTAAAAAAAAGTGAGGATCTTCTTCGACTAGATTTCACTCCTGACGGCGATGAAAATTATTCAAGGAAAAAAAATAGAATCTCAGTCATAAGTAACAAAATATCGTCGTCCATAATCGGAAAAACTATTTTAGCTAATTATCTTAAAGCTTTTTTATTAAGCAAATATATAGGTATAAATGAGGATACTGGTCACAGAAATAAGAGCTTATTTAGTAAAAAAGGCGGCCGTACTTTATTTAAAATTCGTCCATTTTTTATTGATCCAGCAGCTCCAAATTTCATCAAAAGGATGCGGCAGCATAAAAGTTATTCAAAAAAATTGAGTGATAGAATATCGTTAATTTCAAAGACAATGAAACTTTATGAAACATCTTCCCACAACGATAATCTGGAACGACATTACAGCAACAATGAGGTTATCATTGAACATTCAAGAAATACAATCAACTCCCAAAAAATTGGGAAAAGAAGAATATTTATAGCCAATATGGTTCCGGCATTCCAGAATACATTGCAAGGAGATATTGGTTTTTACAAATTTTTGAAAAATTATTGTGAAGTAGATTTTGGCATTTGCTCAGGGGGTGCTAGAGCCTGTCTTAACCGAAAATTTCGTCCTAATACAAATTCTGAAGATTGGGCTGTACATCCAGGTGCTTGTTCTCGTTGCGACTCCAACCTTGAAAAGTTTTTAAAAACATCAGTTGAAAATAGCGACATTATAGATATGTCTATCAAAAAAAAGGCGCGTTTAAAAGGCAAGCTCCAAAAGAAAGGCAAAGGCACGTTATATAGAGATATATCGGTAGGCGAACATGCCTATTCTGCAACTTGTAGATACTTTGGCTTTGGAAGGCCTGAGATTTTTCCAGACTTTGACGAAATATTTGATGAATTTCTTGTTGGTGCCTGTGAATATGCAGACCGTTTATTAATCCAATTTTCCAAAGTAAAATATGACTGTGTTATTTGCCATCATGGTATTTATGTACCTCAAGGCATAGTTGTTGATGTAGCAAAAATATACCAAATACCTGTCGTAACTTGGAATTTAGGCTATCGTAAAAATACATTTTACTTTGGATTTGGAGATACATACCACAAAACTTTTCCATTAATAAACATTCCTGCAAGCAAGAAGCTTAACCAAGAACAAAGAGGCATAATTTATAATTATATAGAGAGTAGAAAAACAGCAATTAACGACTGGCTTTGGTTTACTAATAATAAAGACGGTAGAAATGAAAGTGTTGTGGTTAATGATAAGATAAGAGAGATAGCAAATGGCAAAAAAATTATTAGTGTCATTCCTAACGTATTCTGGGATGCACAAGGCCATTTCAAAGAAGCAATCTTCTCAGATATGTACGAATTTTTAGACACTGTAAAACAAATCAGTTCTGCGCATAAGGACTGGATTTTCATAGTTCGTCCACATCCAGCCGAACTAAACGGTTCAAGTAAGTCTTCAATATTGACCTCAGAATGGTACAAAGAGCAAAATTCAGAAAACTTTGTTGTACTTGAAGCTGACAGTGTTATCAGCAGTATCGAGCTTTCTAATTTTTCAGAATTTTCAATTGCATATGCGTCGAAAATAATTGGAGAAATTAGCGCTACAGGTAAAACCGTATTGGTAGCTGGAGAGGCATTAGCAAAAAATAAAGGGTTCACGATCGATCCTAAAAGCAAAGAGGAATTCTGCCAATCAGTTGAAAAATGTATTAATGGATTTCGTCTGAACGCTAATGTTGTGAAAGACAGAGCTTATGTTTTTCTCTACACCTATTACTTCGAGTGGACGCTAGAGTTTTTTAACTTCACCTCAAAATCAATAAACAATCAACCAAAGATTGAGTTTGATAATGAAATTCCTCAGGAGAGCCTGCTTAAAGACCCAGGTTTTGTAAAGTTATGGCAACTTATTTGGAGAGAGATAAAAAATAATGAACGCAAAAAAAAGAATATCTAATTTAGACACCAGTAACTTTTTATTAGGACAATACCATCTCCGCTACTGCTCATCACAACTTGCTACACGATTTACTTTTCAGCACCATGATCCGTTTAAAGATTGGGACCTTTGGAGACTTTTTACATTTTTTGAACAGATAGATTTTGACCTTTTGGAAAAGCCAAATATTTATGATATGGGGTGTGGAAAAAAGTTTGCTGGTATTAAGTTCTGTGAAGACGTTCTAAAATCTCAACCTTGTTATTTTGCGAGTGACATTTTAAAAGTCAATTTTAAAGCCTTAGAAAATAAAGTTGATTTTTATCAAGGACTTATTGAAGATGTTAAGATTGCTCCTAACTCAATCGACCTTGCAATTAGTTTGTCTGTAATTGAGCATGGAGTGAATTTAGAGAAGTTCGCCAAAGTACTGTTTCAGTCGCTAAGGCCAGGTGGTCACTTCTTTATAACAACTGATTTCTGGAAGTCACAAATGAATGTGGGACATTTGTTTCCATATGGTGGCGAAATGCCTGCAATGTTTGTCTTTTCGCCAGAGACTTTGCAAAGTTTAAAAAACACTTTAGTAAATGAGGGCTTAACTGTTTTTGAGGATAACGTCTCTTCATCAGCGATTGAAGATGCTTGTGTATACTGGCAGCGTATGGATCAAAGATACACTTTTGGTGCCATCGTAGGAAAAAAATGATGACTAGAGATCAAGAAAATTTTAAAATTAAAAACGACCTATTGCTAAATATGATAAGTTACTTGGAAAGTAGGGGGTATTTTGTCACAAAAAAAAACGATAGGCCTTTGGTTCTTGAAAATGAAGTATTGAAAGAGTTAACAAATAAGAAATATTTTTCGTCAATAATAAAAAAAATAGCCAATTCCGACTCTATGCTCGACCACCAGAAATTGATCAGTCTTGCTTTTCATATATATGAAACTAAAGAAATTAAAGGACATATAGCAGAAGTTGGAGTTTATAAGTGTGGTTCTGCCAAAATTATATGTGAAGCCATTTTACTTTCAAAAAGCCTTAAGACGGGCTATAAAATGCTTGCATTTGATACCTTTAACGGTTTTGACGCTGATGAACTGAATAATCACGAATTACAGTATTTTTCTGAGACCTTTAAAGATACTAATTTTTCGGATGCATTAGTTGAAATGAGCAAATTTCAATTTTGTGAGGTAATCCAAGGCAGCTTTCCTTCTGAATCTGGTGGTCATGCAGAAAACAAAACCTTCAAGCTAGTCCATTTGGATATAGATAGTTTTATTGGTACTAAAAAGTGCCTGAAATTTTTTTATAAAAGAATGGCAATTAATGGAGTCATCCTTATAGATGATTTATCTTCTCTGAAAGCCTCCGGGGTAAGAGAAGCTCTAGGTTCGTTCATTAAATATGAGAGACAAAAGAAAACTCCTAGATACAGGTGCTCAATAACTCACGCAGACCAAGCATCGTTAACAAGAATTTATTAACCAATACTGTGACGATAAGTTCGAAAAAGTTTTCAAATAGGAGTTTCTGTGAAAGTTAACGTCATCCAAATAGGTTTTTCATTTAGCCAAGCAATTATGCTATCCATTGGCGGTCTGGCTTTGTTTACCTATATAGGCTACTTTTTCGGCCTGATACCAAATTATAGATATATCGGTCTACTATTTGTTTTAATAGCAGGAATAATTACATTTAGCGCACTTCTACAAATTGAAAAAAAACTTTTGAAAGCCTTTCTAAATACATTAGGGCTTCTATCATTGTTGCTTATCTTTGTTTTTCTTTTTGGTTCATTAGTTGAAACCTTTCCAGACGGTATGACAGCACATCTTGAAGGCGTTGCCTTGATGAGAGAAGGCTGGAACCCAGTTCTAGATGTAGGCTACCAAGGAATGCCTCATGCAGTTGCTTCTGCAACTCAAGATAACTATCTAAGGCTGGTTGCGGGCCGTTCGTCTTATATCTTTTTTTGTATTCTTAGCGGAATCTTTGATGTTAACGAGGGTGGGCGGAGTTTAGCGCTAATTGTAGCGATAATAATTTGGTTTTATTTTATAAATACTTTTACTACCGACATTAAGCAAAAAGCGATATTTTTATTAGGTGTTTATGGCAATCCAATAGTAATAGGTTTCCTCTACAGCCATTATCTAGACCATATACTTTTTCTTTTCACGATTCTTTTCGTGCTAGTTTTGCATCGTTCATTTTTAAATCAAAAATTAGCTGACCTGTTGGTCTTATTTGTTGTCTCCTGGGCCCTAGTCGGCACAAAGGCAAGCGGCCTTACAATTTTATTTTCTATCGTGGCAGCTTACGCAATATTATCTCTGGTATACGCTAATTTCTTCATACCAAATAAACAACTGAACATTAATGATCGTATTTTTTTGTTGGCCTTGCCACTTTTGGCTGGCAGTCTAGGCGCCGCCTCGCCATATGCTATGAACTTATTTCTATATGGAGATCCATTTGTGTTTTTCCGCCAGTATGGAGGGGTATCCGAGGCAATTAACATAGTATGGGGACCACAGGTTAACTGGTTCAATGAAACCGGTGCTTTCAAGCGACTATTTCAATCAGTATTTTCTGAAATGGCTGGCAACCCGGATAAAGTGCCTAACTACAAACTACCAATCCAAATAACAAAGCAAGAGTTGATACATATTTTCAAGCTCAATTCTGATTCTAGAATAGGTGCTTTTGGTCCGCTATTTGGTGCTTCAGTTTTAATAGCAACACCACTCGCTATATTTTGTATACTAAAAGATCGAAAGTTGAATATTTCAATTTTGTGTGCTTTCGTTTTATTAGCTATCACGCTTCAAAACCCTTATGCATTTTGGGCTAGATTTGTGCCTTTCCTATGGTTATTTCCTTTGCTAATCACGGTTGGTTCCTGGAGTCTACGAAGAATATTATTCATTAGATGGTTGTGTTATGCAGTGGTCGCAGTAATGACATTGAATACTCTGATCTATTTCTCAATATTCAATGCAGGATATTTACGAGCACAGTCGATAATCACAACACAAATTGCGGCACTTTCAACAATCAATGCGCCAAAAATTTACTTCGCAAATTATGTTTCGTATGAGTTACTATTATCAGAACGTGGCGTTAATTTCATAAAAGTCGGCAAGTGCAACAAAATCTTATTTAGAATTCATCGGTCGGGGGTAGACGTGTGTAAATAAAAACAAGTAGTTGGTTAATTCGATATACACTTGAACCGATCAAGATCAGCTGTCAAAAACTGTATAAGTTGCGAATACTTTCTTTTGAAAAGTAATCGAAGCCTGATAAACCTCTCAATATCACGGCCATTTCCTTCTGGTCATTTACCAAATTCATGGCGGCTTCTATCTTTTCAATTGATTCAGACGAAAGTGTTATCTGTTTATCGCTGTTATATAATGTCTTTTTTTGAAATTTCTTTTCATACTTTTCATATCTATGATGAATATCATTACTATTCTCTAACCCAAGAATTTTTGAATAGCTTGAACAAAATGAGCTATCATTTTTAATAAAATCATACCCAATAAGATGCAGCTTGAGGTTTGGCCTAGAGACTAAAATATAAGAAAATAAATCAACTAACCATGACATAAATTCTTTAATCCTCTGAGCTCCAAAACCTGCGTCAAATCTATGGTCCCATTTATCTCCAAAATCATCAGCTCGACGTTGAAACGAAACCAAAATATCTCTAGGGCTTCGAATTGGAACTAACAAATTAAGGGGACGTTGGGTCCAACTTTTTGAGAGAAATTCTTCTCTTGGAAAAAAAGAAGGTTGTTTCCAAAATACACCTCCCTTTTTATCATTTTTCAAAATCCAATCTTTTACTTTTAACACATTTTCACTTTTGAGAATTAATTCAGCTTCACTACTATTTTTCTGAGAAGCTAGCGCCTCTAGCTCCTCCATTCCTACACAAGTATTAGTTTCATTAAGGTACAATACAGATGTATCTACAATTGATATTTTGTAAAGAAAACTAGTTCCGCTGCGTGGCAACCCACAAATTAAACTATTTATCATTTTGAACGATTTTTTACACCAAAATTTGAGTGATGGACTTTCCAAATAAATGACTAAAAGCTTATTTTAGATTTATCTGGAGCATTGCTCGATATCCTCTAAGAGTAAAACCACCCCTATGAACACAATTTGAGTTAAACACCGTAGCCCTACCGGCATTACCTAAAATTTCAACTTCATTTTCTAACAAATCTCCTCTTAGAGGATGACTAGTTTCAAGGTCATCCCCAAATAGACATCTAGCACGATATTTTTCTGGCAAAAATTGGAGCACATTTGGACCATTCCTAAGCCGGTCATTAGTTTTCCTGATGGCCAACTCATCAATTTTGTCACAAAAAACTTTATTTGCATCTACAACACGAAAAGGTCCGTGGTGTGGCTCAACATCAGTTAGATATACCACAAGCTTGTGAGATATTCTGATACTCGAGTCTATATGCATGTATTTTGTACCTAATTTCTCTAACGTATCTTTAATTTCTTTTTCCCCTTTATCAAGAAAAATACCATATCTTGACTGGGTCACATTAGGAGAACTAATGGTTATCTGAGCGCTCTTGAATATAACATTTCGTAACTCAACCTCAGCCAGAAATTCCAAAATTTCACTACTAAGAATCGTTGAAAAAATACTATCGTATAAGTCAGGTAAATTTTCCTGTGTAACAGGTATCATTTGATCAGAAAAACTAATTTTTCCTGTCATTTCTTCAAGTCTTTTTACTTTTTTATAGATTGTCTTTCGTGTTTTTTCATCCAGCCAATGATCGCCTAAATCCCAGCTTTTATAACCACTTGGTAACAATAATTTTCGTTTTTCTATAAATTGGGGTGAACCAACACCAGTTTTTTCGAGTGCTTTTTTAGAAATTTCAAGTTCAGAATAAAAACTGTCCGACGCTACAAGCGTTTCACAATTATTTTCTGTAACCTGATAACTATTTGTTGGGTTTGGGAGAAGAAATTGCATTTAGCGCAGCCTCATATTTTTTTTGTTTATGCTCTATGGAACTTTTTGCTTGGTCTGGAGTCTTATCAGGGGTGTAGGCATAAACAATCGAATTTTCTGGAACAAATATAGCATCAAATTGTTTCATCGCATCATCGCTTAATCTAAACCCTGGTTCAACTATGTCATAAAGCCTGAAATTATTGACAAACATAAATTCAAAAATATCTTCTACCGAACAACGTTCGGTTAGTTTAGCCTTGCCAGCCCAAAGCGACATTTCAACAATAAAGAACTGGATTTGACTTAAAGATCCAATTGAGCCTTTAAGGACTTGAAATTCATGTCCTTCAGTATCGATTTTGATTCCGATTTTTCCAGAAATTTCATGGTCAGAAATAATAGTATCAATTGTAGTGGTATTTACTTCTTTTACACTCCCATCGGGTTTTTTCTTTGTCCCATGCAAAGTGCTCCCAGTAACACCTGGACGCTCCCAAAAATTAAGTTTTTTTCCTGCAGAATCTGAAACCGCTAAATTAGAAAATAAAAATTCAAAATCTTTAGATTTATGATTTTCGCAAAAACTCTCCATAACTGGCAAGCTTTTGGTGGTCGGGTCGAATATAAAATTATTACATTCAAACACTTCAAAAAGCCCCTCAGTGCCATAACCAAACCCAACATCAAACAACCAATCTATGGAGACACCATTATTCTTTAATGCTTGAAGACCTTGTGTTTTTGTTCGGTATTTATTCACTAGCTTCACTTTCTTTTATTTTAAAATACATTGAAAAATTCATATAATTTAATGCTATAGTATATGGAAACGATATCACGGTCTTAAGAGTGAAGACAACTATCTCTTTTTTTCTGTTAATAGAAAGTATACATATTGAAAAACTCTCAATTAAGTGAATACTCTCGTCAAAAAATCGAAATGCTAAGTTCAGAAGACGCTCTTCTATTCTATTCAAAATTTCAGAGTAAATGCAAAGAATATGCTGGTAAGCACATTTTTTTTGTTTTTTCTAGGTGGAGAACTGGCTCAACATTTTGTTTCGAAAACCTCAGAGTTAGTGGGATTGCAAGCCCAGGACATATTATCAAAATTGCCTATCCTGATCCCCGAATAATAAAATTGTCCTTCGACACGTCT
>Ga0206131_10003900_pt1 | contig 16785 bp, 8 predicted proteins | sample Helgoland_Spring_FD_148636 | JGI IMG/M metagenome (GOLD analysis project Ga0206131, IMG submission 148636) | Pelagic subsurface seawater microbial communities from Kabeltonne, Helgoland, North Sea - Helgoland_Spring_Bloom_20160517_1 | ecosystem: Environmental > Aquatic > Marine > Epipelagic ...
AGGACATTCGGCAATATTACTGTCATCGTTATAATAACCTGGTAATAAATCTTTTGCTTCACATTCATTTGTATAAGTATATGTATCAGCGCCGATTATTGGATTATTTGTGTCGCCACAGTATAAAATATTTCCACCTAATTCATAATACCCATCATTATTATTTACATAATAACGCTCATAATTCATAGGTGTACGAGTGAAACCATTGGCGTAAGTATTTGTGGGAAGTGTTTTACATTCACTGCTTCCAGCCTCTTCCTGCCATTCGCCGCCAGAAACATAACTACCATCAGCGGAAAGAGTGAGAAGACATGGTTGACAAGTTATATCGGTATATGATTTTTCAATAATGTTGCTTGTAATATCCTCTTGACCATCGCGATATGTTCCTGCTCCACACTCTGATATTGTACCGTCAGTACTCATACTATAACCAGCATTTAAGTAAGCGCTGATATTATGAGTTGTCCCACCATCTTCTCTGTTCTGAAGTGTAATACCTTCTGTGTCTAGTAGATCATTGATACAATATGATATATCGTTAGTATCTCGATACCAAAGTGAATTGTCTAAGCATTTATTACATGTATCTTCATCTATGTTCTCGTAACCATCTAGACAGCGAACATAATTTTCTCCAACACCTACTCGTTGTACAACACCGTCTTGTAAATCAAGACCATTACTAATTATATATGTATTGTCACTTTTACCGGAATCTACGAATCCAACAATAGCAATACACTGATTTATATTTGAAGACCCGGCTACAGAAATAGTATTTACAGGACAAGGTGTTTTTGTTGCCGAAATTATAGCACCTCCACCGCAATAATAACCACTAGGACATTGTGTAATATTACCGTCATCGTTATAATAACCTGGTAATAAATCTTTTGCTTCACATTCATTTGTATAAGTATAAGTATCAGCACCGGTTATTGGATTCGTCTTACCACAGTATAAAATATTTCCACCGGATTCATAATACCCATCGTAGTTATTTACATTATAACGCTCATCATTCATAGGCGTAGAAGTGAAACCATTGGGGTGAGTATTTGTGGGAAGTGTTTTACATTCACTGCTTCCAGCCTCGTCCTGCCATTCGCCGCCAGAAACATAACTATCATTAGCGGAAAGAGTGAGAAGACATGGTTGACAAGTTATATCGGTATATGAGTTTTCAATAATGTTGCTTGTAATATCCTCTTGACCATCGCGATATGTTCCTGCTTCACACTTTGATATTGTACCGCCAATACTCATACTATAACCAGGATTTAAGTGAGCGCTGATATTATGAGTTGTCCCAACATCCTCCCCTTTCTGAAGTGTAATACCTTCTGTGTCTAGTAGATCACTGATACAATATGATATATCGTTAGCATCTCTATACCAAAGTGAATTGTCAGAGCATGTATTACATATATCTTCATCTATGTTCTCGTAACCATCTAGACAGCGAATATACTTTGCTTCAGCACCTACTCGTTGTACAACACCGTCTTGTAAATCAAGACCGTGATCACTTATATATGTATTGTCACTTTTACCGGAATCTACGAATCCAACATTAGCAATACAACTATCTGCGCCAACACTAGAAGTACTATTTGTAGGACAAAGAATACAATCATCAATACTTGTTGACCTTTGATCTGGATTATAAGTATTTACAGGACAAGGTGTTTTTGTTGCCGAAATTATAGCACCTCCACCGCAATAATAACCACTAGGACATTCGGCAATATTACCGTCATCGTTATAATAACCTGGTAATAAATCTTTTGCTTCACATTCATTTGTATAAGTATATGTATCAGCGCCGATTATTGGATTATTTGTGTCGCCACAGTATAAAATCTCTTCAATTTCTCCATTAGAATATTCATAATACCCATCATTATTATTTACATTATAATCAGTAACACCACCCTCATCATTCATAGGTGTAGAAGTGAAACCATTGGGGTGATTATTTGTGGGAAGTGTTTTACATTCACTGCTTCCAACCTGGTCCTGCCACTTGCCGCCAGAAACAAAATTACCGTCAGCGAAATTACCATCAGCGGAAACAGAGGAAACAGAAACACATGGTTGACAAGTTATATCAGTATATGATTTTTCAATAATTTCGCTTGTAATATCTATTTCGTCTTCTCGATATGTTCCTGCCCCACACTCTGATGTGTTACCGTCCGCATTCATACTATAACCAGGATTTAAGTGAGCGCTGATATTATGAGTTGTCGTAACATCTTCTCCTTTCCGAAGTGTTATATTATCGGGTAGTTCATTGATACAATGTGATATATTGTTAGTATCTCGATACCAAAGTGAATTGTCAGAGCATTTACGACATGTATCTTCATCTATGTTCTCGTAACCATCTAGACAGCGAACATAATTTGCTTCAGCACCTACTCGTTGTACAACACCGTCTTGTAAATCAAGACCGTCATCACTTATATATGTATTGTTATTTTTACCGGAATCTACGAATCCAGAATTAGCAATACAGTGCTTTATATCATTAGCGCCAGGTTGAGAATTAGTATTAGTATTTGCAGGACAATTTGTGCAGATTTTTGAACATGTATATTTACCATTTTGCATTTTATAAGTAATATATTGCGAAGAATTGCATTCTGGGTCCTCTGTTACGCAATCACTTAAAATCGGTATTGCTTTATTTGCGTCATTGCATGGACTATAATCTATATATTTACCATTAGGAACATCATCAATTTGATAATTATGACAATAATCTAAATTACTAAATTTAGTTGCACAACTACTATTATTTATTTTACTTATTTCTGCTATACTATTTGAATATTCATTAACATATGTGCATTGCTCACCAGCCCCAACACAACTATCATCGCTATCTTGATGTACATAATTATTTGGTACATTACATTCGGTTTGTTCATAATTTATTACATAGTAAATATTATGTGATGTACTATATATATATGAATTATTGTCAATATTATCAGGTGATATTATATTACTAGCATCTATTGTAATTAATTCATTCAAATAAGGGCTATTTGTTTGATCGAAATAAATAGTTTTATCTTCATTATTGGCATTATATTTTTCATCAAGTTTATTAAGTAAAGAACTATTAACTATTTCAACCCCTATTGTTGGTCGTTCTGTTTTAACTAACCAATTATTCAAATCATATTTTGTTATATTATTAACATAATATGATTTCTGTGTAGAAAATATATATTTTTTTAATGTATCTTCTTTAGCTTGTAATAATTTTTCGTATTTTACATCTGATATTAGTTCATTTGATACACATGATTCGTTTGCATTACTACAATTATCTATGTTATTATAATTTTTTAAATATTTACATGATTCTTCGGTACCATCATATTTATTTACTTGCGTTAAATATAAATTATATTTTTTATTTATTTCAGCGTTTTCTTTTATATTACTATTAATATTAGAATATTCATTTGTTGTCGTATATGTGTTTAAATCAATATGACTTTCAATTTTTTCAACACATTCACTAAATATATCTATGTTTGATTTATATTCACTATATAATGCGTTATAATCTGCTAAATCATCATCTTTTAATGTATAATTATCAAAAAAATTTTGAATATTTTCGTCTAAATAACGGGTAGTTGAAGCATTTATAGTTGTATTTAATATATTGTTGCATTCATCGTTTTTAATATGTGATGTATCAGATATATTATTATAATAATACCCTAGTGTTTTACCAATCAGACCATAATTACTGCTATTATTAGTAGTAATTATGGTCTGTTTTTCACCATCTTGATTTATTACATCAGTATAATAGTCTATTCCACCTATATTAGCAAAATTTGCGTTTTTGTCATAACAACTTGAATCAAATGTTATGTATCTTTTTTGATTATAATGCAAAAAAGGGATATATAACATATAAAAATGCACAACACCTTTACTATCTTTAATCTTAAACCAACATCGTGCTGCTTTATTTGTCAATAATTCTTTATCATCTTCTTGTTTGGTTATTTGAACATGATCAAATAATCGAACAATTGTGCCTATTTCATGTGTATTATCATTCATATTGTCATGAATATTTTTCGCTATTATATTATAAACATTTTCATCAGAACCAAAATCTAACATTGCATCATATTCACCAGTTGGATTATTCGGATCAATATTGATATAGTCTGTTAATAAAGAATAATCAACTTTTATCCAATATCTTGTATCTAGAGTAAATAAACTTATAAAATCATTGGTATTAAAATATTCTGAATAATTTTGAAATATATTATTAATAATTTGCCTAATCTCTTGAAATATTGTTTCGTCATACCTTCCCATCATTGAATTTAATTTAGTTTTTATTTCTTTATTTTGTAAAACAAGATTAACCATATCAAATAACTCATTTTTATTATCAAATTTAAGTGCTTTATTTATACAACCATCTTTACTTAATAAATATTCTGGTAAATCTTTTCGTTTAATCATAGACGAAACATTATTAGGCGATGTTACATTATTATTTATTTTATTATTAAGTACATAGCAATTATTCTTTAAAATGTCTTCAACGGTTTGACACAATATGTCTGGTGCAACAATACCACCGCTATTAACTTCTTCGTCTTTAAGACATCCAACTATTGGAATATAGACATGGCCTACATCATTAATAATAAAATCATCGTGTGTTAAATCTAAAAAATGATTTTGAAATTCAGAATTTAACTCTAAATTAACAAAATCATTAGAGTCATTGAATTGTTTTTTAAACGAATTATATCTAATATAATTTGCTAATGTATATATTTCGTCGTCAATTATTATATATGAATTTGGATTTATTATTAAGTCTGAACCTTTTTCATGGAGTAACTTATTGTCAATTAATTCTTTTTTTGTAAAATATATATAAAAATTTTGGATTCTACTTGATTTTATTAATTCGCTTTGCAAATAATTATATGCTTCTAAACTTAATGAAATGTTTGAAGTTTTATCAGTATCAGGTGTTAATAGTTTATAATTTGTAGTATCAAAATTTTTTTTTTGCTGGTACCATTTTATACCAAATGCAGAATATTTTTTAAAATTTTCAATATAGTTAATATTTTGATGCTGAATAATTTCTGGATTTCCCCAAGTTTTCATAATTTTAACCCATTTTGAACCAATTCTTGATTTACAATTTGCATCTTTATCTAGTGTTGTTTCTTCAATATTATCTATTTTAGCATTAATATTTGAGTAAAGTGAAGTAAATAAGTTATTACTTTTTTCATTAATATTCTGCAAAGTATTTTGTGAAGCACTAGTTCTATTTAACAACATAAAATTATTAGTAATATCAACTGGGTTTAATTCATTTTTGATTATATTAATGCAACCAGTTTTTCCATCCATACAATTATTAAAATTAGAACCTTTTTTACAAAGCGTGTCGCATATTTCTAGAGAAATATTAGCAACGTTGTTACAACTCATTTTAATATATTAATAATTCTATATTACCATTATATTTATTTATTATAGTTTTAATAATTGCATAAAAATAATTATTGATAATAAATATAAACCCCAATATTTTTATTTTTTAACAAAATTTGTTTTGTCAATATTATCTAAAACAGAATTTATAAAAATATTACTAGTAGAATAACCCAGGTTACATAAATAAAATTTATTATTATATAAAAATTTTATTTTTTCTCTAAACATTATTTTACCATGATTGTTATTATCAAATGTTTTCCATATTGATAATTTTTTATTTTTATTTTTTAATTGAGGATATATAAACTGTAAATTGCATAATAATAATTCTTTTATATCATGTTCACAATTATTTAAATTTATTAAATTATTACTTTTGATAAAAATATCAATTAACTCTTTTACATTATACATGTTAATATTTATAACAGAATTCAATTGTTTTACTTGATTATGATTCCAAATATTTAATTCAATTAAGTTTTTTTTTGAAATAGTAGATATGATATAATTATAATTACATGACTTTTTATTTACAATAAAAAAATTATCATTACTATTATAATAAATTTTATTAATTTTAGTATTATAAAAAAATTTAATCTTAATATTCTTATCCAAATAGTTAAAAATTTTTTTATTTAATTCGTTTATACTGTCTTCTTTAAGATAATAATAATTTACTTTTCTATTGAGATCATTATTGATAATATTTATAAAATCATTACCATTTATATAGTTTAATATATTATTATTATTTGCAATATTATTGATATATTCATAATCACATGAAGATAAAAAAAATTTACACAATTCAATAAAAGAATACGAGTTTGATATATTATTTGGAATTAACTTATTTTTATCAATTACAATATTTATAATATTGTATAATTTTTCATTATAATCTAAATTTATTCTAGAATATGTAATATTAAATTTTTTTAATATAGATATATATGCTTTATGATTATCGTTGAATAAACTAAAAACATAATTATCATTTGTATTAATATATTCGGTTTTATTTTTTTTATCATAAATATGTACTTCTATATTATTTTCATTATATTTAAGTGCATTATACAAACCTATTAAATTAATTCCAATAATACATATTTTTTTCATATAATTTCTATTAATATATTAAGTATGAAATATATTAATATATTATTAATTATATTAATAATTGGAATAATTTCTTATATGATATTAAATAACAGAATTGAAAATTTTTCCGAATCAGATTTAGTAGATGAATCATTTAATATATTAGATATTAAAAATGAATTACATAATTTAAAATGCATTGAAAATAAATGTGATATAAAATTCATTGATATAAATTATTATAACAATAATAAATCAATATATTATATAACAAATAATAATGATATATATATATTACAAACAACTGGTGGTTTATCAAAAAGTAGAATAAATATATTACAAGAAATAGATATAACAGCAATTTGTTATACAAATGATTATAATTATGGTTTTATAGGAGTAAAATCTAAAATATCAGGCAATATATCAATATATTATACAAACGACAAATCAAATAATTGGTTAAAATTAGATTTTAATGAGAATTATTATACTACAAATACTATAATAGAAAAATATTCTGAATATTGCGAAATTAGTAAAGATAATATTGATAAAATGAATCCTAAAAATTTAATAATAGATAATATAATAATTGAAACAACCTTATCTGAAGGGAAGGAAGTACCAAGTAAAATTATATTTACGACATTTGGCAAAGATAATTTATTTAGATTTGATGAGAAAATATATAGATCTGAAACAACTATTCAATATATAAATTTATCAAATGAAATAAATAATTTTGATAATAATATTGAATCTCAGTATATATTTGAATCAAATTTGTTAAAATATTATCTTTTTGAGAATAGTAATGAGAATTTTGTAAAGCAAAGAAAAATAAATAAAATAATAAATGATAAAAATAATAATAATTTTATAGTTTTAATAAAAAATTATACTGAATTACAATTTGAAAATTATGAATTAATTGGATTTAATACAAATGGATTTGAATTTTATTATATTTTATCAGAAGTATTAAGCACATTTATTATGGATATAAAATATTATAAAAATGTATTAAATAATAAATCATTCCTTATTGGGTTATTAAATGATAAAAAAAATATTATAACAATTGACTTAAATAACACAGATACATTAACAAATAATTCGTTATTAAATAGTTATTCATTGCAACCTCGAAATTCGATTAATACAGATCATTCTATTAACGAAATATATAAACATGATAGCGATGAAACAATAAAATTATTTGATTTGGATTATAATTATGAATTATTTAACGAAGCAGATAAAGCAAATTATTATGATTTATATTTAATAACTACAAATAATGAAATTAATATAATAACTTTAAATAATTTTTTAAATATACACAATGGCAATTACCTTTCCGATGGCAAATGGGAAAATAGCACTAGTAATGAAATTAAAAAATTGGAATATCCTAAAGAATATATTGAAAATATTAATTATATTGGTATACATAATAAAAAAAAGTCATCACACGAGTATTCTATTATAATATCAAATGAAAAAACAATATTAATTTATAAAGAACTAAACAAATGGAATAAGATTAAAATAGATAATCTTGATATAGAATATAGTAAAATTAATAAAGCAAACTTTATTAGTAATATAAATGATAGCAATAAACTAATATTTAAAGGTGATAATTCATCTGATAGAAAAATATACAAAATAAATTTCGAAGAAGATAAATATGTAGATATTTTGATAGTTGGAGGAGGTGGTGGAGGCGGTTATGGTGGTGGCGGAGGTGGAGCAGGTGATGCGAAATATTATAATAATATTAAATTTAGTAAAGGAACTTATGATATAACAGTTGGGTCTGGTGGCAATTCTGGTATAATTGAAAGTGATAGTAATGGTAAACAAGGATTTAATTCATCAATAGAAAAACCCGGAGATTCGAAATTTGATAGAATAATCGTAGCAGGCGGTGGTGGTGGAGGGGGGTTTAATAGTATTAACACAAACACACCTATTAATGGTATAATTGGTCATATTAATTTTTCTAGTGGTGGTGGAGGAGGAGCGGGTAAACAAAATGCTATTGGAGGATATGGTAATGACGTTAGTGGTAGTGGGGGGTCTTCGTTATTTGTAAATACTTTTTTATATGGTGGTGGTGGTGGAGGATCTGGATTTAAATTAGAAAATAAAACAAATGAAGTTGATGAGTTATACAATGGGTTAACACCTACAAATACTAATATTGGTAATGGTGGTATTGGAACTAAAATTGAGAAAAAATTTGAATATTATGATAATATTATAGTAAGTATTGGTGGTAACGGTGGTTACTACGGGGAGTTAAATACTGAAAATAATTATTCACCTCATAATAAATATGATAATTATATAAATAAAAATATGAATATTGCTGGAAAAGGAGGAGATGGTAGTATTATAATTACAAATGAAACATCTTTAAATAGTGAAATATCTAAAAAATTTAAAAATATATTAACAAAGGGAAATCCAGGATTAATAGTATTTGTTACAAGTAAAAACGAATTAGACGATACTAATGATACTACATTCGTTGGAATTACAGGAGATGATATTGTTAATAATTATTCATTGCAAGATAGAGATTTAAAGGATGAATATAATAAGGAACTTGCCTTAACAAAAATGACATTTAAAGATAGAATAAAACAAAATAAACTAGAAAAAGAAAAAATAATTAAAGAACGTATAGAATTTAAAAAAAATATATATGAATTAGAGATAAGAGAGGCAAAATTAATGAATGCCAATAATAGTAATTATAGTTCTACTTTTTTAAACACAATCGCAAACCCCACAGGCAATGCGTTTTTACCATATCATTCTAATGTACACAAATTTGATAACGAAAGAATAGCGACTGATAATGAATTAGACTACAAGATAATTAAAATATTTAAAGACTTATTATACAGACAACCAACTTATAGGGAATTGAATGATTATAAAATTAGGATTACAAATAATAATATTAAAATTATAGATATTAAAAATATTATAATAAATGGTGAAGAATATAGAAATGTTATAGCGTTACAATCAAACGAAACCAATAAATATATACCATATCAAAATTCAACAAATTATACATATCAAATGCTGAGAGAAAAATATACAAGTGAACTAGGAGAAGTAATGCCAGATAATTTATTAAACCCTATTAAGGATATATATTATGATATATTGGATGCGGATGAATATAAATTAAGAGCATTATATATTAATAGTAACTTTGATAATTTTAAAGATGATATTAAAACGAATAAAGATATTAATAGAAAAAATATTAAATTAATATTTAATAAGTATTTTTCGATAGGACAATTGAGAGATAAAGCAAATGATATTAATAAATATGATAGTTTTCATAGGTTAAAATCATCGGAATTTCAAAGCAAAGATAAATATGATGATTTTAGATTAACAAAAAACGAATATAATGATAATTATAATGACAATAATGAATTAAATTTTGAATTAATTCATGATTTTCATAAGGATATTTATGATGATGCCTTCATCAATGATGGTGTATTCAGCAATGATGACGCATTTAACAATACTATAAGTCCGATTGACGATTCATTAATAAGTGACTTTGATAATTATAAAAGAATTAGAGATGCATTTGATTCACAATATAATTAAAAAAAAATCTTTTATTATTAGATAAACAATAAAAGTTACAATATATTTAAATGATTATTATTATTAAGAATGAGCAATACTATTACAAGTATTGTTAATAATTTCGAAATAAATAAACTTAAAAACGAATTTAATAATAATAAAAAATTATTTGAGATAGTCAAAACATATATTAAAAAAAAAAATTTTATATTATATGGTGGTTATGCGCTTAATTTAATTCTACCAAAAAAATTTAGATTTTATAAAGATTATACACAAGCCGATTACGATTGTTATTCTTATTCAGCAAAAGATGATATTATAATATTAGCAAAAAAATTAAAAAAATTAAAATACGCATTAATTAAAGTTAAATTAGCAAAACATGAAAATACTTTTAAATTATATGTTGGGACATTAAATATATTAGATTTAACACAATTGGATATAAATATATATAACATTTATTTGAAAATTCATAATTACGAAAAACATAATAATCTATTAATTCATTATACAGAAGATTTTAAAATAATACCATTATATTTAATAAAAAGAAATATTCATTATGAACTTGCGAGACCAGAAGGTTCTTATTATAGGTGGGAAAAAATATATAATAGATATATATTACTAGATAAGGTATATTTTACAAAACATTTTAATGAATTAAGAAGTAATTGTAAATTAAATATAAATGACAATAACTACTTAAAAATTCCAGATAATTGGAATAAATGTATAAATAAGTTATTAAATTATATTAAAATTAATAATTGTCCGATAATTGATAATTATGCAATAAAATTAATTAATAATATTAAAAATAAAAATTGTTGTAGAATTAATACTTATTCAAATATATTTGTAATATTATCTAATAATTATAAAAAAACATGTCAGGATATTATACAAATTGTTAAAAATAATATTAATATGAAAGAATATAATATAATAAAACTAGATAAAACATATACAACAAATAGCGTTGACATATTAGAAAAAAGATATAGAGTTGTAATTGAAGACATTATTACAAAAAAAAGAGTTAGTTTAATATCAATTATAAATGTAGTTAATAATTGTTTTTCTGTACAAAAAATAAATGGTTTTACGGTTGGGAGCATAGATACTATTTTGTGTTTTTTATATAGTTATTATCTTACTTATTTAATATCAAAGTATATTGAATACAGACATAATACTGTTTTAGAAGATACGCAGCAATATATTAATTTATATGAAAAATTAATAACTAAAATAAAATTTAAAAAAAGATTGTTAACACAATGTTATGGCAAAGAAATAACAAAAGATGATATTTATATTAAAAATTGGCACAAAAAATTATCTATTTTAAAAATTTAATCATTATTTAATGTATCATTGCTATACTCATTATCGCTATACTGATTATCGCTATAGTCATTATCGCTATACTCATTATCGCTATTTAATGTATAATTAACAAGTTTTTCATTATATATTCTTTCATCCTCTATTTTAGCAATAATATCGTTATTTTTTTCAATTAAATTATTCATAAAATTTAAAAAGTTCTCCTTCTTATTTACATCTATTATTTTATAATTTATAACTACTTTTTCAATTGCATTTGAATTAAAATATATTATTTCATCGCTATATATTGGAATAAATAAATTTGTAATAATATAAAATATAGAACATATGTTATATATTATTGCTTCAAAATTGTCTTTATAAAAATTAAGAGTTTTAATCATTATTAATAATAATTATATATTCTTATATAAATAATTAATTTATATAATTATTATAAGATATGGATGATATTTTAGAAAAAATAACAATCAATATTGATAGTGATTACGCAACCTTTATAGATGAAAGTGAATTTTATGTAGATATTATTGATGATATTAAAAATTGTATTTATATTAAAACTTTAAAAACAGAAATATTTGTTAAACCAGATCCTGTGGTTTCCTCAGTTCAGTATACTGAAACGAGTATATTCGATTCGGGTAATGATGATATTAAAAGACATGTTTTTAACATCGGTGATTATTTATATGTTTCTTTGAATGATATTAAAAGAGTTAATACTATAGCAAAAACAACAACTATAATGACATTTAATGATATTAAAACAGATGCAATTATTGGCAAAGATAAAGATAATAATAATATTTATGATAGTGATTTCGGTTTAAAATGGACAGAAGTACAACACGATTCATCGTATGAGGGAGCACTTGACAACTGGGATGGGAACAGTTTAAATAAATTTGCTTTTCTTGGTGACGCAGATATTTTATTATTTATAACGATTATAAATAATAAAATAAAAGAAGGTGGTACAGAAACATTTAATTTTAATATACAGTATGGTGATTGGAGTGTGTATATTGGCGGGGGGACAACTAATGAGTATAATGACTTTATTAAAAAAATCCGTAGTTACTTATCCGAAGACACTTATTATGTGTATGACACTGCTGCGCTTGCTCCTCGAACTTTTGTGGTAGGTAATATCGGATATACCGCAGAGAATGAAAAAATTACAAAGTATTTGTGGAACAAAAAAAATAAGAATCCTGATGGTGGCGTTAATAAATATGTTTTTAATAAAGGCGGTAGAATTCAAAACGCATCAAATAAAGTACAAAATTATAAAGTTAAAAAAACAGATTTTAATACACTAAAATATTATGATAGTATATATATTGATATGCCAAAAATTTATAGCAACGAATTGAGCGATGATCCCACTAATTTTTTATCATATAAACAAGAATTAACCGGAACTAGTTGTGGTCCGAATGATACAAATACTGTGGTTTTAAATCCAATATTACCAGAATTAAAAAGATTTAATATTAAACTTTGGAAAATAGATGAATTTGGTAATCATGAGCCTGTTCTTATTTCGCAAACTAATTCAGGTGTTTTTAGAGTAATAATGTCATTTACAATTTACTATAAAAGAAAAAAAGAAACAAGGGTATAAAAATATTTAAAGATTTGACTAATAATATCATCAAAGAAGTATGAGTGACATTGAAATTGCAGCGGGATTTGATATTGGTACAACAACAAGTTGTGCTGCTATTTGGCTAAATGATAAAGTTGAAATTATTCCAGACCATCAAACCGGATCTAGAATTATTCCTTCTTATGTTGGTTTTACAGATGAAGAAAAATTAGTTGGAGAACCCGCTAAAAATCAATCTACAATGAATCCAAAAAATACAGTATATGACGCTAAAAGATTAATTGGGCGTAAATTTGATGACCCTTCTGTTGTTATTGATTCTAAACTATGGTCATTTAAAGTTACTAAAGATGCGAATAATAAACCATTGATTAATGTAAAACATAAAAAAGAAGATATGCAATTTCATGCCGAACAAATTTCTGCTATGGTTATTCAAAGACTTAAAGAAACAACAGAGTCGTATATTGGTAAAGAACTTAAAAAGGTAGTTATTACGGTTCCTGCTTATTTTAACGATGCACAAAGACAGGCTACAAAAGACGCTGGAGTAATTGCTGGTCTTGAAGTTCTTAGAATTATTAATGAACCAACTTCCGCTGCTATTGCATATGGTCTAGATAAAAATAGAGAAGACAAGGAATTAAATATTATTGTATTTGATTGCGGAGGCGGAACACACGATGTATCAATTTTAACTCTAGATGGTGGAATTTTTGAAGTAAAATCAACTGGCGGTGATACACATCTAGGAGGTTCTGATATTGATAATGTAATTGTCGATTATTTATGTGCTGATATTAGTAAAAAACATAAGGTTGATGTAAAACAAAATGCAAAAGCCCTTAAAAGATTAAATATTGCTTCTGAAAAAGCAAAAATTAATTTATCTTCTTCTACAACAACATCTATTGAGGTTGACTCTTTAATTGACGGTGTTGATTATACACATAATCTAACAAGGGCAAAATTTGAACAACTTGCAGGACCAATTTTAAAAAGAACAATTGACCCGATTAATCGTCTTCTTGCTGATGCAAAAATGTCTAAATCAGATATTGACGAAATTGTATTAGTGGGTGGCACAACAAGAATCCCATTTGTACAACAGTTATTAAGCGACTATTTTGGTGGTAAAAATTTAAATAAAACACTAAATCCAGATGAAGCAGTTGCATATGGCGCCGCTGTACAAGCAGCAATTTTAACAGGTCAAGGCAATAATAAAACAAGCGAACTACTCCTCCTAGATGTTGCGCCGTTATCACTTGGTATTGAAACAGCAGGCGGTGTAATGACAAAAATTATTGAAAGAAATACAACAATTCCTACTAAAAAATCTCAGATTTTTTCTACATACGCTGATAATCAACCAGGTGTTGATATCAAAATTTATGAAGGCGAGAGAGGTATGTGCAAAGATAATAATGCACTAGGCAATTTTCATCTTGATGGAATTCCTCCTGCACCAAGAGGTGTTCCGCAAATTGAAGTATCATTTGATATTGATGCAAATGGTATTATGAATATTTCTGCTGCAGATAAAAGTACTGGTAAATCTAATAAAATTACAATTAGTAACGACAAGGGCAGGTTAAGCAAAGAAGATATTGATGATATGATTAAAAAGGCTGAACAATTTAAAAGCGAAGATGATGCCCTCAAAGATAAAATTGAAAAGAAAAATGGTTTAGAAAATTTTCTTTATAATCTAAAAAATAATGTTAACAATGATAATACAGAAAATGCTGAAGAAATTGCTGAAATTAAAAAAGAATTAGACCCTATTGTCGAGGATGGTCTTAAATGGTTAGAAGAAAATGATAATCTAAGTGGCGATGATTATGAAAATAAACAAAAAGAAATTCAAGAAAAAACAAATCCGATTATGATGAAATTATATAAAAATCAAGGTGATAATTCTTCTGGAATGCCAGATATGAATTCTAATATCCCACCAGAAGACGATTTGGATTAATTTATATAAAAAATGATTTTTTTTATCTATTATTTATAATAAATATGCACTGTTGTTTGATAAATTTATTTTATTATTTTAATAATAATAAAATAAATCATATTGATGAATCCATTGACGAAGCTATTTTATCTAAAAATACTAATATAATTGATAAAAATTTAGATATAGATAAAAATAATGATAGCGATAAATATTTGATAATCAACAATAACATATATACTGAATGCAATATTTGCTTAGAAGTAACTCTTTTAGAAAATATTAAAATGTTATACCCATGTGGTCATAGATTATATTGTGATTTATGTATTAAAAATATTAAAATATGTCCTTATTGTAGAAGTAATATTTTAGAAAAGGTTAAAATTTATGAAATTTAAATTATGAAAAATTTTTTTAAGCTTTTTTTAAGTCCTTTTTTTTAAGCCCTTTTTTTATGCCTTTTTTTTTATGCCCTTTTTTTTTTATAAGATTACCACCTTTAATATCATTTTTATTAATTACGGTTCTTATATCAATTTTTTCGATTATCAATCTACATTTATTTAAAAAAACATATTTATCATTAGCACTTGTTGCATTTTCAAGAGCAACTCTATTAATTAATTTATATATATTTAGTATTAAGTCTTCAATATTTTTAATATCATTTTTGTGGTCATTATAAATAGTATAATTATTTTTTAGTGCTCTTAATAATTTTTTAGTCTTTGGAAAACACACAAAAGGGATATTGCACGCAGTTGTAAATAATTCAATTATTCTTTTAAATAATGTTATAATTTCATCTAAATCTTTAAATTTTAATTCCCACTCAATTCCAGTTGGTTGGAGTAAATTAAAAATATATAATTTTTTTTCTCTTCTATTACTTATATAATTTGGTAATTCTTGTGATAATACCATAGCTCTATTAATTATTAATTGGTTAAATATCTCATCTTTTTTATCTGAAATATTTTCCATTGCATTTTTGTCTAAACTTGGGTTTTTTATTGAACTTTCTGAATTTTTTATTGAACTTTCTGGTTTTTTTATTGAACTTTCTCGTTTTTTTATTGAACCTTCTGGTTTTTTTATTGAACTTTCTGGTTTTTTTGATACAAACCTTTTTTTAATATAAGACATTACACGGCGTCTTGTAGATTTTTTTGGAGAAGGTTGACTTTGTCTTGGACTTCGTCTTGGTCTTGGACTTGGACTTTGTCTTGGACTTTGTCTTGGACTTTGACTTTGTCTTGGACTTCGTCTTGGTCTTGGACTTTGTTTTAGACTTGGACTTTGTCTTCGATTTTGTGGACTTTTTCCTGGAGAATTTTTATTTTCATCAATAAATCTAATTCTCCCAAGACCTATACTTTCTGTTAAGAAATTAACACTTTCGCCTGTCCCATCAATTAATGTTTGAATAGTAAATTCTTTACCGCTTTTATTACTCATCTATATATATATTTTTTTTTTTTTATAATTTTTAAAAAATAACTGATACTATAACTGATAAATATGGTTTTAAATAACAATATAATTTATAATAAACCATATAATATCAAAT
>Ga0206131_10003901_pt1 | contig 16784 bp, 13 predicted proteins | sample Helgoland_Spring_FD_148636 | JGI IMG/M metagenome (GOLD analysis project Ga0206131, IMG submission 148636) | Pelagic subsurface seawater microbial communities from Kabeltonne, Helgoland, North Sea - Helgoland_Spring_Bloom_20160517_1 | ecosystem: Environmental > Aquatic > Marine > Epipelagic ...
TATGAACGGTTTAGAACCAGAACGTCAATACCAAATATTGATTAAAACGTTTGTAGGTAACGAAATAATAGTATACAAAGATAACAATTTTAACTTTAAAGTTCAAAATGGATAGTTATGTCAGAAAAACGTATAGACCTTCAAAAAGAAGTATTCAATAAACTTGATTATCCAAGAACTATTAATACAACATTCACTGAACTAAGTGTTCCTACAGTCAACGATGACTTAGAAACACAAGTTACAGTTGAGGATTTCTTTAACCTTTATAACGAGTTATTTTACGATATTCCTGCTGAGGGTGATAGTAACTCTCATGCTTTTTTAGTTAGAACATCAGGTGAGTATATTGAGTTTGATGAAACAGATGCTGAAATAGAGGCATTAAGAAACGAAATAACAATACTTAGGGAAGATAACTTGGAGTTAGAAAAAGAGATTATTACATTGTCTAATCCCACAACTGAATAATGGAAGAAAATACTACACTGATACAGGTCGATCCTACTACCTTTGAATACCAAGAGTATACAACTGCTGATGAGCAGTTAATACCATCTTCCTCCTTTGATACTAACTTTACATCATCAACCGATTACATAGAACTTTATGTTTACGATGATAATAAACAAATAGTATCACCTTCAGAAACTTATGAGTTAAAACAATATAAAGTTACAGAAGGAGACATAGTATTAAACCCAACAGAAAATCTTAAGGGATTAGGATTTACAGAAGGTAACTACTATACAGTATACAACACATACAGACGTAGATTAGGATCATCTATTGAGAAAAAATATTATATTGATGAAATATCACCATCAAGAACTGAAGTTAGGTTAAAAACAAACCAACTATCAGACGTAGATGTGTTTGATGCCTATATAAACTTTCAAGATTACAGAGAAAGAAGACCATATTTTGTTGATTTTCAACTTAACTTTGGTAATAACCAACAAGTTATTGCTAATAATATTGATGTTACCCCAACAACAATAGATCAACAACTTACAGTATTAATAAAACTATACGAACCTTTACCACCCAACTTTTCGGTTAAGGATACACTATGGATTGTTGAAGAAATATCAACACCACAAGCATATAAAGTAGAATATGATATTGAAGAAGTTGAAATCGATGATGATTTTGAGTTTATTCAAGGTCCTAACTTTAACCTAAACGTAAATAACGAAGTAGGTGTAGCATCAGATACGTTTACATATAGTTCAATACTACAGACACCACTCACATCATCACTCCAACAACTAAAATCACTTTTAGCTGAAAAAAGTATTAGTATCAATATTGATTACTCTAAATACGATCAGTTTATTAAGTTTTCAACATCGGAGGAACGTTTAAAAAACTTCTATTATAAAGCATCTTTATTAGAGGCAACACAAAACCAACTTGAACAAGACATATATTCTATAACTGGTTCAGCAACTAGTTCTATGGCTTTTTCATCATCAAAAGCAACTTTAGAAGCTATCGTAGATACTACAATAGATAACTTCGATGGGTATGAGTATTTTTTATATTTTAATAGTGGATCATCGGCATCTTGGCCTAAATCTACTTCTACTTTACCTTATACCTTATACCCTACTGGCTCAACACAAGTAGCAGAGTGGTTTGGTTCAACAGCTGATGGTACAGTTTATTATGGTGGTCAGATTACATCAGCATCACTATATGATAGTAATAATAACGATGCTCTATTAAACACTATACCATCCTACTTAATCGAAGACCCAGCAAACGAACAATATTCGTTGTTTATAGAGATGATAGGTCAACACTTTGATAACGTTTGGACTTATACTAAGGATGTAACTAATAGATTCGATGCCGACAATAGATTAGACTATGGTATATCAAAGGATTTAGTAGCAGATGCTATTAGAGAGTTTGGTATAAAACTATATTCAAACAACTATGATCAAGATGATTTATATCAAGCATTTTTAGGTATAACATCAGAAGGTTCAACGTTCCCTATAGCAAATATTACGGGTAGTTCGCCTGCAGAAGGTATTGATCTGGTGACAAACGCCATAAGCGCATCAAGCGAAATAATAGCTCAGAACGACGTTTTAAAACGTGTTTACAAACGAATATACCATAACATACCTTACTTACTAAAAACAAAGGGTACTAAAGCAGGTTTAAGAGCTTTAATATCAACTTTTGGTATATCTGATACTATATTAGATGTAAAGGAATATGGTGGTTCACCTAAAAAATCAGCAGTATATAAAACCCAAGAAAATATCTATAACTATTATTTAGATATGACTGGATCTCAATCAGTACAAACTGATTTTGAGTTAAACACTGATTGGAGTGGTTCTAATAATAGACCATCAACAGTGATGTTTAGGATGAAACCTGAAACTGTTCACTCCTCATCTTTAGGTCCTACAAATAATATACAAAAAGTATTTTCTTTAGACTCTGGACTTACTTTAACACTAGAATATACAGGATCATCAGGAATTGTAAGTTCATATAGTGGAGCAGTAGTAGACCCAGAATATCAGTTTGCTAATCTAAAACTATTCCCTAACGGACAAGGAACACCACTATCATCATCAGTATACCTACCATTTTTTAACGGTGATTGGTGGAGTGTTATGATTAATCATACATCCCAATCAGGTTATACCCTAACAGCTAAAAATAAAAACAGCGAATATGTATCTACATCAGCTGTTCAACATAGTAGTGTTAATACACTACCCTTAACAGGATCTACTACTTGGGTTTCAGCTTCATCAGCAGATTTTGGAACAGCAACATCTCCATCATCACACTTTTCAGGTGGTTTACAGGAAATAAGATACTATACATCACAAATATCTGATGATGTATTTTCATATTTTACTCTAAACCCACAATCATATGTTGGTACAGGAGTAAATACAGCACCCGAAGAGTTAGCTTTTAGAGCAGCTTTAGGAAGTGAGTTATATACAAGTTCAATAAGTATACACCCTAAAATATCAGGATCATGGCAGGTATAAATTCATTTGCAACTAATAGTACTTTTACCATATCGAATCCCTCGTTTAAGGTAAATAGAGAAAAGACTGCCCAAAACCAAATACCAGCAGGTATTAGTTCAGAAATAAACGATAAGATTATTATTGATACTACTACATCAGGATCGACAACGTTGTCACCTATGAGAAGTATCCAACAAAAAGACTATAATAATCAAAGAGATGTAGACGCAGGATATGTTGAAGTCGCATTTTCACCCACAACCCAAATCAATAAAGATATTGTTGGTCAAGTAGGATATTTTAACTTAGGTGATTATTTAGGTAACTTACAACAGATGTCAACTGACACTAATAGTTACTATAACTTAGATGTATTAAGAGACGAATATTTTACTAAATACACTAAATCATACGATTTACAAGATTTTGTTAGATTAATAAAGTTCTTTGACAACTCACTATTTAAGATGGTTAAGGATTTTACACCATCTAACGTCTCCCTAACAGCAGGTGTTGTAGTAAAACAACATATATTAGAAAGAAATAAACATAGAAGAACTTTAGTATCATCTACTAACGAAACTTTAACTGGATCCATAGGTCAAGTAGAAACGTTCTCAGGTGGTGCTGGTGGACAGGTAAATAGATACCAATATGATAAATCCCCAAACTTAGCACCTGTTTTCGATATAACTCAGTCTTGGTCAGAAATAGTTCAAACCCTAAACGGTCCTACCACTCTTACAACTTCTGATCAATCTGGATTTTATAATGGAGAATATGGTAATCCTCTACAAACAAACGCATCGTTCGTTCAAGTAATAAAGGGAAATGGTGGAGTAGATTGTTCTGCTTTCACAAACCCCTTATTTGAGGATACTCAAGTAACACCTGTATTTTTAACTACTAATAACTTTACAGAAGATGAGTTTTTATCTCAAGATGCTATACCCAATAGAGGTATTGTTTGGTTATGGCATGATGGGACTAACGTTAGACATATTAAAGTATCAAGTATAGATAGAAGTGGGAGAAGTATATCAAGAGAACTATCTCAAGCAACAGCAATCCCTATACTACTAAATAACCCATCAGAAAATCCAACCCCACCAAACGAACCAAAGTTAAAAACAGGATTCTATACTTGGGAGGTAACTAATAGACAGATTTTTGATGATTACGTATATTTTGAAGCCAATATAGCCCAATCACCACTCATATTGATATCAGATGATGCTAACGTATTTGATATAGAGTTTGAATCAACTGGAGACTTTATTTGGTATTCAACATCCTCAGGTACTACAGCCAATCCACTTAAACTAGAGGGGATATATGAATCTATACCTCAAGGGTATTTTCCCGTATCTGATTTATACCCTAAAGAACAATATTTTAGGGGTTGGAATGCCTCTAACTATTTAATAGAACCAAACGAATATTTTGAGGGGACTGGGATTATAGAGGATAGTATAGGTAACTTTGACACAGGTACAAAAGAAGTAAACACAGCATTTACTTCATCAAGTCCTTCGGTATATGGTAGGTTAGCAGAAACACCTAAAACACCTTGGTTTATGGATGCTCCACAACAAATGGTACCATACCCTTCTGCTTTAATCCAAGATCAAGATCCAAATGTTATACCTAGATCTATAGTAGTATGCGCCATATTTTTAACACCTATTACTACTAACTGTTCTACCGTTAATAATAGCCAAAATGGATCTACTGTAGCAGTAAGATATCAAGGTAACGAAGATTTCTTTACACTTAACGAATACAATCAACTAATACTAAAAGCAGGAACACCTGGTTTTGCTAGGGTGGATGATATTATCCTATACGACTCAAGCACCCCAGGAGTGGATTGGACATCTTCATCTATAACTAGACCATCATCAACAGCAGGAAACTTACCTAGTGGTACTTATGGTGTCTTTAAGGAATCAGCTCAAAACGAACAGAGAATGATAGTACAGGTTGAGACAGTTAATGGAAAACAAACAATCACACAAATAGGATATTGCTTCTAAATATAAAATAAATGGCAAGAGACATACAACCAGATAACGTATTTTTTAGGCTTACAAACGCCAAAAACCTTCCGGGTAATAATGATTTAAGTTATTATTATAGAGAAGGTGTGATTTGGGCTACGGGTACTGAAAATCTATTTGAACCTAAATATGTAAATCTAGAACCATCTACTAGAAGTAAGACAACACTTATAAAAGCAAAGAATGACCCAATCATAGACGATGGGGTATTTATAACTCCTGAAGGTGAAAGTATACCACATGGGGTTGATGATGAAATATATGCTTCATCTAACTACTTTGGATCTCAAAATATAAGTAGAGATTATAACTCTCAAAAATATGCTAATAGTTGGTGGTATGATACTCGGGCTCATAGAGCATATAAAATATACTTTGTATTATCCTATACTGAAGTTTCTACTGTAAATAGTCAAACGTATTATAACTGGGAGATTTCTAATGCCTATATAGTTTATAAAGATGCTTCACAGGATACCAATGATGGAATATACACATTTACAGCTCAACCAGTTGTGGATGTATCTGTAACTGCATCAGCAACATTTAAATCACCTAGTGGGTTAGATACTTGGAATAAGGTATCACTAAATCTATACAGGGGTCGTAACGGTGTAGATACAGTACATACCTCATCTTATGTATTATCCCCAAATACCAAAGCAGGTAGTATTGAAATGAAAACAACTTTCGATTCATCTAATATCAATCTAAACGATACTGTAAGATTATCAGTCTCAGTAGATGGTAATACCAACGCATATGACTCTCTAATAGTAACAGAGTATTCTATGTCGTTTTCTACTCCAGGTGAATCCATAGATACTGAATCATATTTAGGATTAACAACAGGATTAGGAATAGAAGACGATCCAGATTGTCAACCTATATTAAATAACGTAATAACAACTAGACCATCTTTATTTATAGAAGATGTAGATTACTCAAACTCTTCTAACTTAAGTGGATCTGGTATTTTATTACCTCAAAATATTAAGTTATTACGTCAAAACTCTGCTGAAAAAGCACCAACACCTGACTCTAACTATTCCCAATATTCCCATACTCTTATTAGATATTATGGAACTAAAACAACAAGAGAGGGTATAAACACAGGCTCAGTAGCAGTCGCAGATCCCTTTATCCCTATTAATAGTAACCCATATTCGTTTTCTACCGATAACTTAGGAGCGATACCCAATATAGATCACTTAAACTACTATGTAGGGTTTTTTAATAGGATAATAGATCCATATCCATTATTAAATAATAAAACAGCTTATTTTGTTCAATATTTAGTAGATAAGAATGAGGATTTATTTGACCCTTCAATATCAGAAACAAACGTTACAAACCTAGAAGGAACATTTAAGTTAAAGGATTTTAATGAACAACCAACAAGAGTAAAAGCATCCCTAATAACAAAGAATGATGCAGATGAATTAAAGGAATTACAGGAGGATTTATCTTCTGTATACAAAGTAGGAGTATTCCCAACCCCTATATTATATTCACAGAATTCATCTACTAACTATACTTCATCAATTACCCTATTTAATGGTCAAAATAGAGTAAAATCATCTCTAGCTTCAACAATAGGGGGTTATTGGGAATCCTACCCAGGGAGTTCTAATGAAATTTATCTAATAGATGATAACTTAAACGGTGCTTATGGTAGGGGTTATTTTATGGAGGATCAAACCTATTTCCCATCATCTAACAAGAACTTCCCTTTAAGTACAGAACCTAGTTTTACTAAGTTCCCACCTGTAAATAAAACATTTAGTTTTGAAGTAGGTGATGAGATTCGTTTTGAGAATGATGAATCAAAAGTATTTAGAATAGAAGGAGTAAGACAAGAACTTATAAATAATAAGGCTAAAGTAATAATTACTTTAGATAGATCCATATCAGGTGAGAATAAAAATTTCTTTGTAATTAGAAGATTTATACCTATTAGTAACTATGTTATTCTAAATCAACAAAAACCATATGCAATCCCTGTAGAAAAAAACTCAACTTTAGGTATTTTATCACCAGAATTTAAGGTACCAGAGTTATCTATTTCAGCAGATAAAATTGCTGCTACATTAACACAGGAACAAAGTCAAGAAGTTATTGTAAACAATACAATCAATATTCCTGAAACAGAAGTTAATATTAATAACAATGTTTCTGTTCCTACAGCTGATACTCCAGCTCCTACCTATAGTTATTACTCAATGACTAAGTGTTTAGATAGTAGTACAGGATATAGAACATCAAGAAATACAGATGCCATATTCTTCTCTACTAATGATAGAGTTGTTGACACTGGTGGAGAAATATATATTATTACAGGAACTACTACCTCAACTTCTGCTACTTCTATTAGAGTAAATGGAACAGGAGAAACAGGATGTGTTAGTGGGGTAGAGGATGATGAAATTACAAACACCCCAATACCACCAACCGAAACATTTGGTTATTATGGATTAAAAAAGTGTGATGATGGATCTACACCCTATACAGCTCTACAAAATACAGAAGATTTGTCATTATCTATAGGAGATAGAGTTACATCAGGTCTGGATATTTATACTGTAATAAGTACTACATCCGCCCCAATCAACGCCGTAGACATAACCCCAACTGGGGAAACAGGATGTCCTCCAGTCCCACCATATAGTTTAGTTACATTCACCCCTTTAGGTACTAACACAAATGCAGCACCTGGCTTTGTTAAGATTTCCTATACTTTGGCTAATAGTATCCCAGTAAGTTATGGGTTATCATATCCTATTACTCAATGTGTAGATACAACAGTTACAACATATGCCAATGGGTATTATGAGTTTACTCCTACTGGGGGTATGTATGGGTTGAATGTAACAACTGGAGCAACGTGTAACGCATAAAAAAAAACAAATATAATATTTATAATAAAATACAACATAAAAAATGGGCTATTTAAATAACAGCGTTGTAACAGTTGACGCTATTCTAACAAAAAAAGGAAGAGAATCGTTAGCTAAAAACGACGGATCATTCCAAATCACTCAGTTCGCATTAGCAGATGATGAAATCGATTATACACAATATAATCCTAATCACCCATCTGGTTCTTCATACTATGGAGAAGCTATTGACAATATGCCTCTATTAGAAGCATTTCCTGATGAATCACAAATCATGAAGTATAAGTTAGTTACTCTACCAAGAGGAACAGCTAAACTTCCAGTACTAGATGTTGGTTATACTGCTATTACCTTAAAACAAGGAGCACAACTTGCTATTACACCACAAACACTTAACTACCTTGACGCAGCTCAGTCATTTGAAACAAGTGGGTACGCAGCAACAATCGCTGATATTAGATTATTATCTAACTTCAACGGTGTTGGTGTTAATACAGATGCAGCAACAGCAGCAAACTCTAACTCAACAACTACTATAGGTACAAACGTATCTAAAACTGTTATTGGAACACAAATCAACTTAAGAGCAACTACTATTAATACGTTATTTGGGTCTAACTCATCAATAACAACTACTCTAACCCTCATAGGTTTAGATTCAGGTGCTCGTATTACTGTTCCGATTACTATTAACAAAACATCAACAACTTAAGATATGGGATTCAAAAGATTAGATCCAGAAGATTTTTTAGTAAGTGCAGATTCTGTATCACAAACCGTATGGAGTAACGAGACTGTAGAGTTATCTACCTTCTTTACTTCATCAGCACAACGAGTAGCCTCTCTTTCAGGTGAATATTATTTAGCAGTAAACCAATCAGAAACAACAGTTGTAGGATCAACTCCTCAGTTTGATATAGCCTATGGTGATAAAACATCAGGTGGTGGGGTTTATTTTAACGATGCTGTACCTGGTAAATCCACTACATCTACTATCTATGGTCAATATCGTACTCTAGTATTAGAAGATGAAGATAAGGATTTCCAGTTTGGTTCATCATATACACCAGGATACATCTACGCTCTATCAATCGAAAGAGCAAGATATAAAGAAAAACTACTACCCGGAACTTTATCTTTAACACTACAAGGATCAACAGGTCCCTCTATCACACTTACTGATAACTCAAACGATGTAACTATACCAACATATTTTGGTACTCAAAGAGCATATCAAATAGTAAGACAAGGAGCAAATCCAGGTACATCAGATGAGTTTAACGGAGGTTATACTAACTCAGGATCATATGGTCTATTTTTACCTGACACAGGATTAATCCTACTAAACGGTTCAGCATTAGATCAACAACCAGGAGTTCCTACTAATGGGAATCCTAATATAGGTGTAGGTTTAGGAACTAATAGAAACTTAGATGTAGCAGGAGAAAATAACTCTAAACTATTTGAAACTATTGTAAGAGGTTCATCGTTTAAAGTAAACTGTGAAGAAACCTTAACATCAGATTTTATATTCGTTAGATCAAGAAACTCAGAGTTTAACTACTCAGAAAACCCATCGTTTATTAAGGGTGCGACTGGTGAGGTGTATTGGGATTCATACATAAACGCACCACAAACGTATGTAACAACGATTGGATTATATAACGACCAAAACGATTTACTAGCAGTAGCCAAGTTGTCTAAACCGTTGTTAAAGGATTTTACAAAAGAATCACTTGTTAGAGTAAAGTTAGATTTCTAAATGAATGAGCGCATACAAACAATTCAATTCTTCAGACATAATAGTTTCACCATTAGAGGTAAACAAGGGGTATAAATTTAATATTGTACCCATACTATCCTCATCTGGAGGGTACTCTTTTATATCGTTTGGTACTGGTAGTTACTCAGAAAGTCTAGAAAGGATTGACGCATATGGTTATAATGATCAAGTAGAAAGATATATAGGTAAAAATATTGATTATAATAGTGAGTATAACTATTCATCTGGTCTTTATTCTTCCTTTAAAGAATCCTCTATTTACCACTCAATAAAACAACTATATTATACTAACTACGTTTCAGGTAGTGTAGATAGTAACGGAGATCTTATAATGTCCGATGCTAATCTACCATATTTTAGACCTGATGGGGTTGTAACAGGTTCGAACTACAATACCATATACGAAAACTATAGACAAACTGATCTATTAGAACAGAAAACACTCAGAACCAAAAAAACAAAACCCGGAACATCTGATATGGCTGTATTATCTATTCCTGCTAACGTATTTGGGGATAAAATTCAACCAGGATCATTTAAGTTTGATTTTGGAGCTTATGGTGCTTCATCAAGTGGTAGTTATACAGATGATGGAGAAGGTAGGATATTATCCCAATCAGGTGATGTGGTAGGTAATATAATATACACTCATGGAGTAATAGCAATAACTAATCCACATCCTGATAAGTTTGGTTATGGAAATAACCCATATAGGTATAGTAACTATGGTGATGACAATCAGATTAGTAGGGATTTTTATAAAGGATTTATATCTGGATCAAATCTAACTGCATCTCTTTCCTCATCATATACCTTTTATGAAACACAATATAAAGTAACAATAGGTGAAAGTGAGTTTAACTACTCACAAAACCCATCCTCTATATCAGGAAGTGATGGTATACCCTATAACTTCATAACAGGCTCATATTTTTCACCCTATGTTTCAACTGTAGGTCTATATAATAACGCGAATGAACTACTGGCTGTTGGTAAGTTAGCAAAACCTTTACCGACATCTAAAACAACAGACACAACTATTTTAATAAACATCGATAGGCACTAAGGATGTTTAGTATTTATAATATATCAAATAAAATCAATGGCTAAGATACTATCAAATGCAGGCATAGTTACAGGGTTACCGGTAGAGGCAGAACACGTATCTCAATCGGTAAACGCATTAACTGCTGCCGAGGCTTACGACATAAACATATCGGGATCACTAACAGTAAATAATCTAAAGTATCCTATTGTTGATGGTGCTGCTGGTCAATCCCTACTTACTGATGGTGTTGGAAATATTACAATACAATCTATAGAAACGGTTAATACAGCATCATATGTAACCTCATCTAACGTATACGGTCCCTTTGGAGCTGATTCAATACAAACTTCATCATACTCCTTCTCATCATCACTTGCTGTTTTCTCAAACCAAGCATCATCATCCTTCTTTGCACGAGAATCACAAAACGCTCAAACAGCAACCTCAGCATCATATGCTCTTACAGCATCATATTTAGAAGGTGAACGTAGTGCCTCATATGTGTCATCCTCAGTTACTGGAAATATTATAACGTTTACCAAAAGTGATGGATTACAAGTAACAAACGAGATTGTATCATCATCATACGCCTTGACTGCATCATATGCAATATCATCATCACATGAAATCTTACAAAGGGTAACTTCATCATATGCGGAAACCTCTTCATATGCTATTACATCATCCCATGCTCTAAATGTTGATCCAAATACATACATTTCATCAAGTACAGCAGGTAATGCTATTATATTTAGTAAACCTGGAGGGTTTACTGATGTAGTACTTATAAACTCTGCATCGTATGCAATATCTGCATCCCATACAGTATCCTCATCATATGCTACTACAGCATCATATATTAAAGGACCTATAGCAACAGCATCATATGCTGAAAGAGCAGAACTAACCCGACAAGTATCTTTCCCAGCATACAACGATGATAGTGTACCCATAATAGCCGGTACTCCTGTATATGTTAAGGAAGTAGATAATAGTGTTTATATGATTAGGGTAGCAGATGCTTCCGATCCTGATAAAATGCCATCTGCTGGTGTTGCTGCTACAACTACATCTCCGGGTGAATCAACTAAACTTTTAGTAATAGGTGAAGTAAAAAACCTTAATACCTTCGGAACTAACGTTGGTAAAAATATTTACGTACAAACAGGAAGTGGTGGTTTTACACAATCCCAACCTATCTCCCCTGCTGTAATCCAACCTATAGGGATTATAAGTGAGGAAGATGTTTTATATGGTAAGATACTTATAAACGGACCCATGGCTGAGATGTCAGGTGGTAGTACTATATCATCCTCATACGCCCTAACAGCATCCTATGCTATAACATCTTCACACGAAGTTGTTCATGAGGAAAGTTCATCATACGCCGAGACATCATCATATGCTATAACAGCATCATATGCCCTAAACGGTAGTAGTAACTCAGTTACAGCATCATATGCTCTAACAGCATCGTTTATTGACAAAAATAGTTTAATAAGCTCAGGATCAGTAGTTACAGGTTCAACTATCATAGAATCCACTATTACGGGATCAACAATAATAGATACTATTATTTCAAGTTCAACCTTAGTTGATGTAATAGGTAGTGGATCATTTAGTGGTTCGTTTGTAGGAGATGGTAGTCAACTAACTAACATAACTGCATCAATAGCAGCTACAGCATCCTATATTTCATCTTCAAACGTAGATGGACCTTATGGGTTCGATAGTATAATAACAGCATCACACGCTGTAACAGCCTCTTATTTAACAGGCTTAGTTCAATCATCATCTTTTGCTTTAACAGCATCATATGTTAAGATGTCTGATGCCTATAGAGAAGATTTTACAGGTGTTAGTAGTATAACAGTAAACCATAACATAGGCTCAGAAGATGTATTAGTAGCAGTTTATGAAACAACAGGTGGAGGACTTCCACAACTGGTATTACCCCAAAGTGTTACACTAACCAACGTTAATACAGCAGTAGTAACTTTTGCTACAAACGTAGATGGGTATGTAATAATAACAGATGGTAAAGGTGTTGCTAGTTCAACCCCCTCAATAAGTGCATCATATGCCTTAACTTCTTCACACGCTATAACAGCATCATACGTTTTAGGTGGTGGTAGTACTAACAACTCATATAGAGAAGCAGTAACAGGTACAACAAGTTATACTATAACACATAACTTAAACGAAAACTTCCCTATAGTACAAGCATACGAACAGGTATCACTATCACAAGAAATACCATCAGCTATAATATCAACGGGAGCAAACTCAGTAGATGTTATATTTATTAACAACTTCGATGGTACTATAGTAGTAATAAAATAAAATATTTATAATAAAATAAAATAGGTTAGATGAGAATAGATGACGCAATATTAAGTGGATCAGTATTAGGTTCAAGCGCAGTAGTATCCATATCAGGATCATATACAGGATCAGGACATATTGAAACATCATCATATGCCGTAAGTTCCTCAAAAGTTTGGATAACAAACTATCCAACATCTGAACCAACTGCATCAGCTATGGTTTATATATTAAATACAGATTATGAAGACCCAGGTTTTACACCTAATCCTCAAACACTGTACTTAATATATGAAGTATAATATAGTTTATTAATCCAAATAGTTACCATAGGATATGCCAGAAATTAAGTTAGGTTCTTCAAAGAACGCAAAAAACATAAACCTCGGATCCAAAGAGATCGAAGAGGTTCGTTTGGGGAGGGTCTTAGTTTGGCAAAATAATATAGCCCCTCAAATTGTCCTAACAACCCCAGAAGTAGGAGAATATGGAGATTTAGATTTCCCTATAGGGATAACAGTAGCCTCCAATGTAAATATAATATTTTCAGCTCAAGATTTAGATCCCTTAGATACCATAGTTAGTTATGCGGTTGATGGACCAACAGGTTTTACACCAGTCCCAACTACACCCATTACCCCAGGTAACCCAGTTACAGGTCTTACATTTACTATACCGGATACATTATTTACAGTTGCTGGGGAACCAACTACAAATAACGTATTTACAGTTACTGTTACAGATCAAAGAGGTAAAGATGGAATATACACAGTTACAGTAATAGGTGTTTCTGTTCCCCCACCAACAATTAGAGTTACAAAAGAATTTGAAGAAGTAGAGGCTTTAACTAGTAATGGCCCCCAAACTGCATCAGCAACATGGGTAATAACCCAACCCACAGAAACCTCCCAAGCCGGTTATACAGCACAATACTCATATGATAATATAAATTGGAGTAACTATAATGGTTATGGAATTTATCGAAACACAACAGCCCAATGTGGTGGTTCATCTTCAGTCAGAGTATATTGTAGGTCAGTTAAAACAGGATCAACAACCGCAAATGGTAATTCTGCTACTTCAACTTTTTCAGTATCAGCCCCAGACGCAAGATTCCCAATATCTTTAAGTGGGTGTACCTATACATCAGCCTACGTAACTACATCCTTTGGAAATTACATTTTCTTTGCTTCTTCTGGTCGATCTTGTAATGGTAATATAGTTGGTGTAGGTCAAAGTAGAACTATTAGTATAAATTTAGACGCTACAAATGCTTTTTTTGAAACACAAGGAAGAATTTATGGAGGAACTTCATTCCCAACTATGAGTGGAGGTGCTACTATAAACTACACAAGTCGAAGTCGAGTTAGATATTCAGCACCCTATACCGTCCCCGCAGTAAATGGGACAACTCTTAACTATTCATGCTCTGGTGGGGATTATAGAATATACGCTACAAGCAATAAACGTGGGGGTTTACAAGGATTATCTCAAAGCGACTTCTTAGGGGTTACTAAATCAGGAACCCTAAATGATTTAGGTCCTGATTTTATATACACAAGTTTTGTAACTGGTACCCCCGTAGCATCAGTATCAATAACTAGTGCATACGGGAACATATCAGCTCAGGTATCATTTACTCAAATAGGGTCAGTATCATTATGGAGATCAACATATGCGGGTCATTGGAGAACAGCTGATGGAGGTCAAGTATCAAGAGGAGGTCAAACAACCAGAAACTTCTTTACTACAAAAGACCCAATTCCATCACCACCACCTCCACCACCACCTCCTGTAACACCTCCACCAACCGCTATTCCAGGGAGAGTAGCTATTTTTACAGCAAGCAGTTCTCCACTACCCATAGGTCAAGCTTTTCTTGCATGGACCGACGGTAGTGAGTTTACCAAAAGAAGTACTGTGGTTGGTAGGGGATATAATCAATCTTGGTGTGTAGATCCTAGTGAAACTAAATATAATCAAGGATATTATGATGTTGATTATTACCCTAACCAACATGGGGTAATAACCCTATCAGTAAATCTAACCAGTACACCCTGTCAGTAGACAACTCATACAAATACCTTGGTTATTGAAAATAAAAATAGTATATTATATAATAAATAAAAACAAGTAAGTTATGAAATATAAAATTTATGTACAAGATGAGTGTGAGTTCTGCCAACAACTAGAATCACCAGAAGGTATTAATATTGAAAAAATTTATATCAATAGGGATGACTTTGATGGTTTCAAACCACCACAAGTACCAGTTATCCAATTTACTACCTTTCAATTAGAAGGACCATATCAGATAAACGAATTTTTTAAAATGATTAAAGATGCCCAACAAGAGTAAAGGATTAGGAGATACTATTGAAAAGTTTACCTCATCAACAGGTATTAAATCCCTCACTAAATCTATTTTAGGTGAAGATTGCGGTTGTGATGCCAGAAAAGATTATTTAAATAAAAAGTTCCCCTATAAAAGTAGTAAATAATAAAATAACTAGGCTCCCATAGGGAGCCTTTTTATATTATATGATATGTGGTTATACAAAAACAAAGAAATCAACTCAATAGAGGATATGCCTGCCGACACTTTCGGTTTCGTATATTTAGTTACACACACCCCAAGCGGTAAAAAATATTTAGGTAAAAAACAACTAATAGCAAATCGAACTCTCCCACCTCTTAAAGGGCAGAAGAAAAAACGTAAAATCCAAAAAGAAAGTGATTGGAAAACATATTACGGATCTCAAACCGAAGTAAAACAACTAGTAAAAGAATCGCAAGATATGTTGGAGTTTGTAAGAGAGATTATTATATTTACGTCAACGAAAAAGCAACTCACTTACTTTGAAACCAAGTTACAGTTTGTAAACGAGGTATTAGAAAACGATGAATATTTAAACTCGAATATTCTCGGGAAGTTCTTTAGGAAAGATTTATATGACAAACCAGTTATTAGTTAGTTTAGTTAACTCCGTTTTAGGTAGTGGTAAACCCACTGCTAGAGATAACTACGCATACCACTGTCCCAGTTGCCATCACGCCAAACCCAAACTCGAAATACAACTAACCGAAAATAGAGAAGGTAAAAACAAGTTTTCTTGTTGGAGTTGCGGAGTTAAAGGTCAATCAGTTTATGCTTTATTTAAACTAGCTAAAGCACCTAACGATAAAATACAAGAAGCTAAAAAGTTAATAGCCAACTCTAAGTCGTTTAAATACACTAAAGTTGACGAATCAGCGATTGTATTACCTAAAGAATACATAGCGTTATATAACGCAGATACATCGAAAATAACGTACAGACATGCCGCAGCGTACCTCAAACGACGAGGCATAACTAAAGAAGACATACTTAAATACCAAATAGGATATTGTGAAGAAGGACCTTATAGGAATATGTTAATATTACCAACGTTTGATGCAGAGGGATATTTAAACTATTTTACAGCAAGAAACTTCGATGCATCATCATCTTTAAAATATAAAAACCCATCAGTATCAAGAGACATCATACCTAACGAATATTTTATAAACTGGAACTTACCAATAGTATTATGTGAAGGTATATTTGATGCAATAGCAATAAAAAGAAACGCAATACCTTTATTGGGTAAAAATATCCAATCAACACTTATGAAAAAA
>Ga0206131_10003904_pt1 | contig 16771 bp, 13 predicted proteins | sample Helgoland_Spring_FD_148636 | JGI IMG/M metagenome (GOLD analysis project Ga0206131, IMG submission 148636) | Pelagic subsurface seawater microbial communities from Kabeltonne, Helgoland, North Sea - Helgoland_Spring_Bloom_20160517_1 | ecosystem: Environmental > Aquatic > Marine > Epipelagic ...
CTAAAACAAGCATTGCCTCAGGTTGAGTGTCTGCAAGAACTATATCTACCGCAGTGATTAGATTTCCAATTGTATTAGCCGCACTTGTGCTATTTTCTGCGCACGCTAAGAAGTAATCAGGTTTTCTGATTCCTAAATCATCAAAGAACACTTGGTTTAACTCGTAATCATAATTCTGTCCAGTATGAACCAAAATATGATCGCAATATTCATCTAGCCGGGCTAAAACACGAGATAACCGAATGATTTCCGGACGCGTACCTATAACGGACATAACCTTTAATTTTTTATCACTCATACAATTGCCACCTTAGTATCTGGATTCTCTGGATCAAAAATTTCATTTGCCCAAAGCATTACTATCATTTCTTCGTTGCCAATATTACAAATATCATGACACCAACCCGGGATAGTTTCCACAATTTGGAAGTCACCTCCCGATATCGTCTTAGAGAACTTCTCATTAGTTAAAATATTCCTAAAACCAAATCTTGCCATTCCTTTGATTACTAAAAACTTTTCTGTTTTAGTGTGATGATAGTGTCCTCCTCTAGTAATCCCTGGGGGAGCTGTAAAAAATGAAAACTGGCCTGAATCTTTTGTTTTAAGCATTTCGCAGAATACGCCACGGCTATCTGCGTGATTTGGTATGCTGTAACTAAAATCCTTGGGTAGGGTGTAACTCAAATAAGTCGAGTATAGCGCTCGCACAAGCCCAACTCCGACACGCTCAGAAATAAGCGTATCGCGAGAAGATTTAAATGAAGAAATAATGCTTCCAACTTCACCTACAGTGGCAGTGAATTCCACTGGTACTAAGCATAATCCTGGTTTAGAGTTTCCATGTAATAATCCTAGTAAGGATTCACACACATCATCAATGTAGACTAGTCTTACTTTGGCGTCTGGATCATGGATAGAAATCTCAATTCCGTTGAGTGTGTTACTACAAAATGTAGCAACAAAAGAATTATAATTTGGCTTGCACCATTTCCCAAAAACATTGGGAAACCGAAAAATATAGTACGGAGAAGTTGTGGTTTCTGAATATCTCTCAATCATCCTCTCGGCTGCAAGCTTACTTTTCCCATAGGGATTGTCTTGGTCTATTTGTGTCGAGGAGCTAAATGCTATGGGCACATTGCGACCAAGTTTTTCGAGTTCTGACACTATAAAATTTGTCAAATCAACATTTCCTTCTTGAAATGCAGATGTATCTTTTGGGCGATTAACACCAGCAAGATGGAAAATAAAGTCTGCCTCGGAAAGATAGGATAGCAAAACTTCGTTAGGAGTCTCTCGGCAAACCTCAAAAATTTCATGCTGCTCTTGTTCTTGGAGACTCACACAAAGATTTGTACCAATAAATCCTTTTGCTCCAGTAACTACAATTTTCATCTAAAATCCATCGGGAATATTTCTGCCACCCGAAGCAATATCAGGAATAAAATCCAGCTTATGCAGCATTTTTACCATAGCATCGACATCAAGTCGGTTGGTATTGTGAGAATTATAGTCCTCAACTAGGGAGAGATCTCTTTCGCCCTCTTCATTATATTTAGAATAATTTAAGTCCCTGTTATCTGATGGAATACGAAAGTAATTATCTTGGTCTTGAGCAGCAAACATCTCTTCTCTTGAACACAAAACTTCATAAAGTTTCTCACCATGGCGAGTGCCTATTGTTTCGATGGCATGATCTTTTTGATTAGTAATTTCTAGAAGCGCTTTTACTAATACTTCTATAGTCGCTGCAGGTGCTTTTTGAACAAAGATATCACCATTCTCCCCGTTGGTGAAGGCATGTAACACAAGGTCTACAGCATCATCTAAAGTCATCATAAACCGCGTCATATTTGGATCAGTAATACTTATAGGTGTATTAGTCAAAATCTGGCGAAGAAATAAAGGAATTACTGAACCACGTGAGGCCATTACGTTCCCATATCGGGTAGCGCAAATAATAGTTTGCGCATCATCAATGGTCCGAGACTTTGCTATCATAACTTTTTCCATCATCGCTTTAGAAATGCCCATGGCGTTTATAGGATACACCGCTTTATCAGTACTCAAGCAAACGATACGCTTCACTCCATTGGTGATTGCCGCCTCTAGAACATTTTCAGTACCAAGCACATTCGTTTTCACAGCTTCGAGCGGATAAAACTCACAGGATGGAACCTGCTTTAAAGCAGCTGCGTGAAATATATAATCAACACCGCGAACAACATTGGCAACAGATTGATAGTCTCTCACATCACCTAGATAAAACTTGAGCTTTGGATTGCTAAAATGCTTTCTCATGTCATCCTGTTTTTTTTCATCTCGACTAAAGATTCTGATCTCACGCAAGTTAGAATTTAAGAATCTTCGAAGAATCGCATTACCAAATGAGCCTGTACCACCAGTGATCAGTAAAATTTTGTCATTAAACATATTAACTCCCATTTTATCTAACTATTTGATGAATATTGAAAAATCATATTTTTTGAATGACGATCAGGGTAAGTAATTAAGACTGCTTTGTACTTTCCTTTAAAAACAAACAGGCTTCCAGCCGCAGCACCTACAGTACCGACTAAAGACACTAAGTCAGACAAGTCCCCAAGAGAGCCTGCTCCCCCCAAAAAAGTTACAGGAACCTTAACCAATGACTTTACCTGAGTTGCCAGCTCAAGATCATATCCTTGCATCATACCATCACGATCTACTGAATTTATTACGATTTCTCCAGCTCCCAGTTTTTGAAATTCATCGATTAACGAAAAAATTTCAGCCTTATGGGTCTGTTGTGAGTTGTGAGTACATACCTCATATGTAGATGACATAAGTCGTTGCCGTTTAAGCACATCTAACACCACGGTTACAGATTGACGGCCTACAGCATTCGCTATCTCTGCCACTAAAGTCGGTCTCGCAATGGCCGCTGAGCTGATGGCTACTTTCTCCACGCCAGTATTAATGAGTTTCTGCACTTGCTTCACGTTAGTAATCCCGCCTCCATAACATAGAGGCATTCGACACTCTGAGGCTAGCTTGGCAATCAAGTCAAAATTTGGCTCTTTACCTTTAACTGTTGCATCAATATCTAAGATCATCAGTTCATCCGCTTCCTTTTCGTTGAAGATCCTCACGGCATTAATGGGGTCACCCACGTACTTGGCCTCTGAAAACCTTTTTGTTTTGACTAAACCTCCATTATGGATCAATAAACATGGAATGATTCGTGGGCGCAACATATCATAGTTCCCCAAAGGCGCGCAGAAAATGCTCGCCCCAAAAGTGACTTTTTTCTGGATGGCACTGCATCCCAAATACGTTCCCGTGGCACACTACTGCATCAAAATCAAATCCATAATTAGTAGTTGCAATCACATCTGACTGATTCTTCGCGCGAAAATAAAATGAATGCAAAAAGTAGAACTGAGGTGGTTCAGGAGCAGCGGAAGGGAAGAACGCGTGGTGCGTCCTTATCTGCAATTCATTCCAACCCATGTGGGGAAGGGGCAAAGAGTCATCCATAGAATTGCCCGCTATGGCCTGAACACAACCAGGTAACCATCCTAGCCCAGGTAAAACTCCTTCTTCTGAACTATCTGCCAACATTTGCATCCCAACACAAATCCCAAGTATTGGGACTTTTTGCATTACAACTAGATCCTCTAGTCGCTCACGCAGGCCCGAGTTATTCAGGCTGCGCATCGCATAATCGAAGTGCCCTACACCCGGCAATATCAAATGGGTGGCATCGGCTAAATCATCAGAGTTTCTTGCACGTTTTGCGGGCAGTCCCGACCTCTCAAAGAGGTTCAGAAATGCCTGAACATTGCCAACACCATAATCTATTATTCTTATCATAGATGGCGCTTCTCTAAACCAAAAAATCGCATTGCCCTGGCAGCCCTGCGAATTAACCATCGCTTGTTCTTATAATCCCCAAACGTTTTGATCGGCTGCTCAAAACTCTTTACAAGCTCATCAACTTTTAACTCCAATTTATTTGCAACATATTGAAATTCTTGTTGCAAAAAATGACTATCCAATTCTGGCCGTGATAGTCGTAGTAAAGCCTCATCCCTATCCATCTGATTAGTCATAATTAAACTAGAAAAGTGTGCCCTTCGTTTATCAAAGCCAAATCGATTAGGTAACCAATAATCTTCATAAAATCTAGTGAACCTCGACTCGTGATGCTTGTGCTGAAATCTCTGCCAACCAAATCTATTTTCCAATTCATCCTCTGCGTCTGATTTCAAATAAGAAACAAGATTTAATGGGTGATGCACTTTCATACCCAAAACCCTTTGATACCAAAACTTATAAACAATAATATCGACAAGTGGAAAGTCGCGATTTGATTTTCCATCACCGAATTTCGACCAGATGTCACCAAAAAGGGTCTTATCAATACCCAAATATCCTCCCCACGCTTCGGGTTCACGACAGCACTCTGTCGAGTAGTTTGAGCCTGTGAGAATATCTTTAACATTGTGCTCTCTTGCAAATTGGTATAATCCCGAGAAAAATGCAGCATCTTGCACCAAATCCTGGTCCGGAATGCCTGCGCGGAAAAAGGCGACCTGCATCCGCTTTACCGACTCCCAATTCACGACGTTTGTATAGAGGTCGAGTCCCAGACCATCTACAAGTTTCTCAATATTAGAAACCGCCTGATCCGTATTCCAACCTGCATCAACGTGGAAGAGTAACGGGCGTAGCCCCATCTTTTCAACTGCAATATAGGCAGTATATGAACTGTCCAGCCCTCCGCTAAGTCCGATAATGCAATCAAAATCCTTATTTTGATTACGCGCCTTTATCTCTTCTCCCATTTCGATCAGACTTTTATTATCGTCACATCCACCGATCCAGGAGGGCTTTATCTCTTTATCAAAATTCTCACAATGAGAACAGACCCCTCGAGCATCAAATGTGATGTCCGGATCTGTAGAATCCATGACACATCGAGTACATATTTTATAATTAGTCACATTCTTCCTTTTTTATTGATTAAACTGAGGCCCATCTCTATAGATCTCTGATATTGATAGCGCAACACTCTTTTATCACATGTTTGCCTTCTGATCACCAGCAATAGATCGCTCTATCACTTCAAATGTTTCAACACTCGCTTTTCGCCAGCTAAGCTTGCCAGATATTTTGCGTGCCAAAGCGGCTCGATTAACTGTATCGATAGGATTGCTAACTGCCTCCAGAATACAGTCGGAGATGGAAGCAGGTCTATTTGGGTCGCAGTAAAGCCCGCCATCTTCAAGTAGGTCCGGCAATGAACTAGCTTCAGCACAGATGATGGGCACCCCTATATACATAGCTTCAGCGAGAGTAATACCAAACGTTTCACATACCGATGGAAAAATGAAAATGTCAGCATCACACATTGCCGTCAATACCTTTTCATGTTCCATAAAACCTTTTATGGTAATGTTGCAACCTTCTTGTCTAGCAACGGCAATCTCTTTAAATACCAAATCGGCATAAACACTTTCTCCCCCACCAATTAACTCAAGGCTCAAATCTAGCCCTTGCTTTTGGCATATACGGATCGCTTTCACCAGCTCCAGTTGCTTTTTGTAATGGGCAAATGGAGATACGTACAAGCATTTATATTTGTCAATATCGCGTTTTTTTCTTAGAAATTTTTCCGAACTCCAGCGGGGCTCCGGGCTCCCAACGCCGTGCGCAATCACCGCGCTTTCTTTAGCAGATCTGACTACTCTGTTAATTACTGTCTGCGCATAAGATGATTGGTAAATACATGTTTCAGCGCGCCTGAGAGAAAAAATTTGAATCCACTTTATAATTTGCAACCGAAGAAATGCAATTCCAGTTGCAGATCTCAGCACCTCTGGCTCAAAAGACGATAAATCTTGGGATATTACAACAGTCGGAGTAAATAAGCACAAAGACGACGCATCAGCAACAAGTAATATATCAGCTTCAAACCGCTTCAAAAAACCACTTAGCGAAAAAGCTTGCCACAATAACTCACCAACTAAGTTATTGGTTAACAACTCGGGATGACGAATTTCAAGCCATTCTGCAGTTGGAAGCTGCTCACTAAACGACTGAGGAATCCATACCAAAATTGATGTAAATGATGTTTCATCAATGATTAGATTATTTAAAATACCTGCTAAATGGCGCTCCGCACCACCGCTTCGACACCTCGATGCATCTATAGCAAGTCTCATTGATTATTTAAATTCTCCAGTATTATTTTTTTTAATCGAAGTTACAGTTACAAAAATATTTTTATAAAATTGTTCTAAAATACTCCGCGGTTTTTTCCAATCCCTGTTCTAACTTTATTTTAGGCGACCACCCACCTAAGTATTTCTTAGCTAATCGAATATCAGGTTTTCGTTTAGTAGGATCATCGGAGGGAAGTGGCAAAAATACTAACTCAGAATCGGTTTTTACAACCTTTAATACTGCGTCTGCTAATTCTAGCATTGTATACTCAGAGGAATTTCCTAGATTAAGGGGGCCTGTCAACTCCGAACCATCTGCTGGAATTGGAGGTTGCTCCATGAATCTTAGGAATGCCTCTATAAGATCGTCCACATAACAAAAACTTCGAGTTTGTGAGCCATCTCCATACAAAGTCAAATTTTTACCCTGTATGGCCTGGGTAATAAAGTTGCTAACCACCCTTCCGTCGTTTATCTGCATTCTAGGCCCATAGGTATTAAAGATTCTAGCAACACGAATATCAACACCATGCTGTCGTTTGAAATCAAAAAATAAAGATTCCGCGCAGCGTTTTCCTTCATCATAACAACTTCTTATACCAATTGGATTGACGTTACCCCAATAGCTCTCTAGCTGAGGATGCACAAGAGGGTCACCGTATACTTCGCTCGTGCTAGCCTGAAAAATACGAGCATTTAGCCGCTTAGCAAGATCTAAAGTGTTTAGAGCTCCTAGAACACTAGTTTTTGTAGTATGGATTGCATCATATTGATAGTGTTCGGGACTAGCAGGACAAGCTAAATTAAATATCTGATCAACTTCTACATCTAGAGGAAGAGGAAGGGTAATATCGTGAAGCAAAAACTTAAATTTTGGGTTTTTCTTATGATGAACTATATTTTCCATACTGCTGGTGTATAGACTGTCAACACAAAGAACCTCATCACCACGATCTATTAGTTTGTCTACTAAATGTGAACCTAAAAATCCAGCACCGCCTGTTACTAATATTTTTTTCATTCTCGTTACATCCCCTATTGAACCGTATGAAGCGTTAACCGTTACCAAAAATATCCCGACTAAATACTTTCGATTCCACGTCAGTTAAATCTTCGGCTATCCTATTAGCTACAATTATATCTGTAATAGACTTAAATTCATCAAGACCTTGAATCAGCTCGGCTCCTAAAAAATTTATTTCTTTTAAGTCTGGTTCATAAACTACAACTTTTATCCCCTTTGCTTGAATTCTTTTAATTAACCCTTGCACGGCAGAGGATCTAAAATTATCACTGCTCGACTTCATTACTAAACGATAAAATCCGACTGTTTCAGGATTTTTCTTTATTATTTCGTTAGCAATGAAGTCCTTACGCGTTGAGTTAGATAATACAATCGCTTCAATAATATTTTGAGGGACTTGAGAATAATTTGCGAGTAGTTGCTTAGTATCTTTAGGCAGACAATAACCGCCATAACCAAAAGATGGGTTGTTATATCCTTGCCCAATCCTGTCATCGAGACAGACACCCTCTATAATACTTTTGGTACTCAACCCATGAACAAGGGCGTAGGAGTCTAACTCGTTAAAAAAAGAAACTCGCATCGCAAGATGAGTATTGGCAAAAAGCTTAACTGCCTCCGCCTCAGTGGAGCCCATAAAAATAGTGTCTATATTTATTTTTTCTGCTCCCTTTGCTAATAGATCAGCAAACTGTCTCGCGGAATGACATCTGCCACCTATAACAATCCTCGAAGGGTTCAGATTATCCTTTAACGCAGAACCCTCTCTTAAAAACTCTGGAGAAAAGATAACTCTATCTGTGGAAAATTTATTTTGGAGGAACTTTGTATGACCAATGGGCAACGTAGACTTTATTATTACAGCAGCATTATTATTAAGGTTCAACGCATCTTCGACCACGCTATCTACTGCACTTGTATCAAATTGATTAGTGATTTCGTCATAGTTCGTAGGCGTTGCAACTATAATAAAGCAAGCATCGCTGTAAGCTTTACTTTTATCTAAGGTTGCAGACAATGATAAAGATCTTTCATTTAAGAATGAGTCTATTTCAAAATCCAATACTGTTGATTGCTTATTATTAATTTTTTTAACCCTGACCGGATCTATATCAAGAACAGTTACTTCGTTATGCTGAGCCAGGAGAACTGCGAGAGACATACCAACATAGCCAGATCCAACTACCGTGATTTTTTTTTGTTTTTCCAAAATTTTTTACTCCATACTTTTTAGTCTTTCTGTGTATTTAACATAAGCTTTTCAGTACTATGGCTCATCGTTTCTATCAGGCATTTTAAATGCTTTAGCGTCGATTTTCTATTAGCCATGCGCTTAGTACGCCCAATGCCCAGGTAAAAGCATCGGGTTTATTCTGGTGGAGTTTCAATAATTCATAATCGATAATTCGCGAATCTATTAAATCTCGATCCAATGCACTCAAAAGGCTTATAAATTCTGATTTGAGCTGTTTTTTCATCCACACGATGTAGGGTAATTCAAATCCGCGCTTTTTCATATGCCCAATCGATTCAACAACAGGGTCATTCACAGCTTTAACCAGCAAGGGCTTATTTGTACTCAGATTTATCTTTTGCGAAATCGGCACCCGATAGGCATATTCAACCAGCTTTTTGTTTAGATATGCTGGACGAAGCTCAAGTCCATGTGCCATTGAGACGATATCTTGATCTGCCAATATTGTATTAACAAGATATCGCTCAAGATCCAAACGCTGTAAACACTGGACCTCGTCCTCTGATTCGAGCTGGCCAAACCGAGGCAATGAATCATCGGCAACTATATTTTTACTCTCTTTTTTCAGATTTCTCGCCGATCGCCAGATTAGCCCGGGACTTCCCAGTCGATCAATGAGTGATAATGAGTAACGATTAGGTCGAATATTATTTAACATTGCCAAAACGGGATCCAAGGGAAAGTGAGAACGCCGGCGCTGCAAGAACTTTGCTATTCTGTGATGGGGATACCCGGCGAAGACCTCATCGCCACCCGCGCCGGTGAAAGCAACCTTATGCGTTTTAGAAATTTCTCTGGACAAGAGCCACACGTTAAACCCATCAACCGATGGTTGATCCATGTCTCGTATCCAACTAAAAAATGAGTCTGTGATATTCTCACTGGGCGTCATCACATTAACTTTTATACCCAAATTAGCGGCAACATCCTTAACTACATTGGACTCATCATTTTGACCAGAGGTAAAGCCTCTGAGAAAAAAAGACTCAAAATCAACTATTTGGTTCCTTTTTAAGAGAGTTGCTATCGACACCGAATCTATGCCACCGCTTAGCATAAGCGCTATAGGAGTATCTGAAACTGTTGAGATCGATATTGCATTTAATAGTCTATGCTCTAGCTCGTTAATATTCTCTTGCGCAGTTCGGGATAGTGCTAAGCCAGCAACAGGCTGACTATTTAAATGTAAATCCCAATATAAGGTTGTCTCGATTCTCTTATTTACCCAAACGGCAAAAGAACCTGGTCTTAAAGACTTTATTCTTTTGTCGACGGTCATCGGCTGAACGACAGAACCAATAGAAAGGAATGACTGAAGAGACTGTGGGTCAATCTGCAGCGAAGAACCTAAAACTGCCCTCAAAGCTCGGGTTTCTGAGGCAAAGTAGAGTGTTTCATCTACGATAATGTAATGCAGCGGCTTGATCCCAAAGGGGTCCCGGGCCAGTAAAAATTTTGGCTGATCTCCTGCTGAAACCATTCTCTTATCCACAATGGCAACAGCAAACATCCCCTCAAAAAGCTCAAAGCACCTCTCACCATATTCTATATAACAGTTGAGTATTACTTCCGTGTCTGAATCACTTTTGAATGAATAGCCTTTTTCAATGAGGGTCTGCTTGAGTAATCGGTAGTTATAGATTTCACCATTAAAAACGACATCTACATCGCCGGAATAGCTCGACATAGGCTGATTCGCGCGATCACTTAGATCAATTATTGACAGTCTTGTATGTCCAATCCCATAGCGAAGTATCTCGCAAAACATACTCCCTTGGGCATCAGGGCCACGCTGCTGAAGATTTGCCATCATTTGCGACAAGCTTTTTGGGGCATGATTCCCAAAATATCCACAAATTCCACACATTTAAAAACTTATCCTTAGGGGTAATATTGTTGAAAAGTAGTTCGCCGTTACTCTATATTTATCTGGAACCCTCATACTTTACGCCCCTCATTATTAACGATTTTCAGAAATTGAGAAGGAAAGTAACTCCTATCAAATTTGGATCCAAGCGCCACCGAGCACTCTGTAACGAGATAAGGTTCAACCTCTGTCTTTTCGATCATACCCATCAGCGCATTTTTGAGTGCCTTTATATTCTTAGCCTTGAAAATTTTTGCATTTTGTTCTGTACAAAACTCGGTACTGTTACCCACAGCATCTGATATGACCAATGCACACCCCGCCAATGCTGCTTCGTTGACAACCAAAGGCCAATGATCCTCTTGCGAAGGTAGACAAAATATTTTAACTGCCCCCATCCTTTGTGCCAGCTCATCAGGAGATACGAATTCAGAAATACGAATTCGATTCGTTTGTGGAATGTCGTCCAATAATGGTCCATTTCCATATATTTCTAGACGCCAATGATCAAACTCATTCGGCAAACATCTGAATGCACTCACCAAGTCTAATATGCCTTTTCTAGGCACAAGCTGTCCTGCAAATATGATTACCCTCTCTCGCCGATCTGCAGGGACACCAGGGCTAAAGATCTGTTCATCTGATCCATAAAGTCCATCATAAATTTGTCTACTTGGCATCCCATTGTTGCGCATGAATTTTGCACCCGACGCACCCGGTACCCAAACGGCATCAAATTTTCGACGTAAAAACATCCGAAAATAAAATCTTCCCAAGAACTGTCTGAAACTTCGCTTAAAGCAATTATCCGACAACAGCACCACCGGAACATCATTCCTGCGAAGAGAGCTGCCCAACGAGTTAAAAGCCTGAACATACCAACCGGCTTGAAAGTATATTGAAGGTGTTTCCAAAAAATATTTTTTAAAATCAATTGTTTCATCTTTTTCGACCCAAATAATAGGAACACCACAAGTTTTCTCCAAATCTACTGCAGGTACCTTTGGCCGAGTTGCGATGACACAAACCTTCTCCGAAGTAGCTGCTGCTGCCATCTGAATTAGTTTAGCTCCGTAGGTCGGCAACTCATTCCAGCTAAATAAAATCATGAGAGCTCCAATTTTAACGTATTTATAAATGAAATAAGTCGCTCGGCCTCATGGGCCCAAGCGTGAGTGGTAGAGTAGATCGCCAATTGATCTAAGATGGGCCTGCGTTGTTCTTCGGTCATCTGAGCCGCTTGCAGCAGGCCTGCTTTGAGATCATCTGGGCTACCAGTTGTAAGTATCATCATTTTACTAAAGCTGTCCGGAATTCCTGGTGTCTTTGTACTAACGATAACTTTTTGGTATGACATATACTCTAAGAGTTTAGATGGAAAGTTAAATACGTTCTCAGGAATCACGGGTCTCGGGTTTACGAGGATGTCTGCTTTTTCGGATAAACCTTGGAGGTCAGACTTACTGACCGTTCCAAGAAATTGGACTCGCGAATCACTCTCTATTAATCTCCGATCTAAGTCACTTAGTGAGCCATAACCGCAAATAACGAGGCTGACGGCTTCATCACTTGGTAAACTAATAAAAGCCCTCAACAGCAAGGTCAGCCCAGACCAATATTCGAATGAACCAGAGTAAAGAAAAACAACCGATTCGTTTCCTTTCACAGGCCATATTCTTAATGCATTAAAATTGTCAAGCTTGGATCTAACTGGAACTCCACCATGAATAAGTATTTTGTTATCCACTGGACAGCGCTCATAAGCGTCAGAGCTCAAAAACACATAGCCGTCAGGCAATTTTACTTCGTCAAAAAGACGCTCCCAACCAGGATCTGACTCCCATGCATCTGCACACACCTCAATCCATGGAACTTGATGCTGGCGGGAAAATTTTGCAGCGGCTTCTCGACATTCACGGAATAAATTATAGGACACAATTGCATCGATATCATTTAGCAAGGCCAGTGATCTTTGAATACCGCGGGACTTCGATCGTTCTCTAAGACCCTTCATATTAAGATAATCATATAAAACGCAATCGGAGTTTATGAAATCATCGATGTTTGGCTTCACCATAAATGGACCAAACGGAAAAGCTCTGTGAGGCATGGTCGATATTGTTATAGTTTTAACCGATAAAGACTCTAAAGCCTCAATAAAACCTCCCTGCCAATAACTCGCTGCAAGACTAATTGCTCTATTTTTAGATACCGCTCTAGAATCAATAACAGATCCTAACCAGGCGACTTTAAGACCACTTTCGACGTAAGATGATGACATTTTTAAACTCCTCGAGTCGCACAATAACTTGAAGCACAGATTTTAATTAGACCTTATAAAAAATGTTCTTCTTTGCTTATTAATCTGAAAAAACTTCCTCTTTTGAAAAACTGCCTACTTCAATTGCTGAACGTTCCCGCAACCTAAAATACTTTACTCAACAATTAGGCAAGACCGCGAATGTTCGCACTACAAATCAGCTAATTGAGCACGATCAAAAAGCTTCAATGGATCCTCAGCCGACATCCACAACTTTAATCGTCATCTAAGAATTCGGAATACAACTTTATATAATCATGCGCTACTCTGTCTGAGGAGTATTCTGTGTGGGCAAGATGGGAAATCTTAGATCTGAAATCTTCATTTACTAAAACTAATTGTTCTTCAGCTTCTAAATAAAATGAAGAAGCACTATTTTTTACAGCAACTCTACCTCCTCCTGTTCGTTCAACGATTTCAGCGTGGCCAGTGCCGGCAAACACAATTGCGGGAGTACCACATGCAATAGACTCGAGTGCTACTTTACCAAAACTTTCGAAGAGTGAAGGACAAAGCACAATATCACTAGCACCATAAATATCACGCATCATTGACTGGGAGCTAATAAATCCATACGCGCGCCTGCAGACTTCATCAGGCAGATTTACTTCGCCACCACCAAAAATAAGAAATATACTTTTTCTAACTTTGGATCCCTCTGGAATTTCGCTCAGTATATCCATGCCTTTGTATTCATCATTAACATTGGTGGAACCAACCGCTATCACTGTGGCGTCTAATGGCAATCCTAATCGATCTCGAGCAGATTTTTGATCAATATATTTATATACGGCGTCATTGATGCTGCTTGCTATCACACTTACTGATCCTGGCAATAGACCTAAAGCCTGTTCAGCATCTTTCCTCATAAAATCCGACTGAGCTGCAATTTTAACTTTAGAAGTAGATTTTAAAAAACAAGCTTTTTTTAATTTTTCTCTTGCTATTAAATTGTCGAGAAAGCGTCTCGGTACAAGTGAGGGTGAGTTGCATTGCATTGATAATTGATCAAGTTCTTGGGGAATGTGCCAGATTCCGTCTAGGGGCCACCAATCTCTCAAAGTCCAAACGACCTTACCTTTTAAGCCTTCGAGGTCTTTTAGATTTAAAAAGGAATTTCCAACCCAATGAAGATGAATGATATCAGCATGCTCCAGTTCGGTAAACCGAGGCCAAGTCTTACCGCGCCGAAGTAAAGAAAAAGGAGAATTTCCTCTATATCCAAGTGCCCTTATCAAGAATCGATCAAACCAGTAGTGACACTTTGCAATAATTTTTATGAGCATATTTGGATAAGAAAATATAGCCCTTTCAGCGCTCCCAACATGAGTGTACGAAGAGTAAAGACGTGAATCTATCCCATTATTCAGCATCGACTGGTGCAACGTTAAAGCTGCGATGCCTGCACCAGAATCATACGACGCAGATGATAAATGTATTACTATCATCTACTGCTTGTCACCGTCAATCGCTGATGTGCTAAAAACTTAAGGTGATGTGACCGCCAAATAACAAACCCGACAGCAGTCCAAAAAAGACCCCCGAAACCAGCATCTACAATGAAGTCTCCCAATATCAAACCAATTCCAGCGGTCACACACAGTGAGATTGCGAAAAGTGAATAACCAGCTGAATTCTCGGGACGATTTTTCAATGTCATAACAAGTAGACTAAACATAATAAATATCAAAACTGTACCAAAAAATAATCCATTATTCCGCAGTATTTCGAGATAAGTATTATGTGCTCCGACAATCCATTCGCCGTCTTCCTGAGAATAAAGTCGATTAATGATCCGACCTGAGGTTGGAAACCAAAAGTCTCCCTCTATGATTTGTTGGTATGCCCCTGCCCATATGGGCATACGGTCGCCTGCAAATTTGTATGTAGCTCTATCAGAAATGCTTGTTGAACCTTGCACCAACTCAGCGCTATCAGCAAGTCCTAACGAATCAGCAATAGAGCTAAGAAAAACAGACATAAATGGCCCTAAGATTAGAAGAACAATCAGAGATCTAGTTGCAAACCATCGAAGTAATTTCCCTTTCCTCGTAGCACAAAAAGCCACAATAAACGAGACAGCGCTTATCAGCATAATTGTCAGAGAACCCCCTATAGTCACCGGTAAGTAGGTCAATGCTGTAAGTCTCAGTAAAAACCAGTTTCGATGATTGAGTCTTGCAACTGTTAGAACGGAAGCTAGTGAAGCTAACCAAAATACCAAATGGCTCCAGAATAAGTGCATAGAGATTAAAAGCCCAGGAACAAGGACTATCCACATCGACTTTCTCACCCAATTTATATCATGACTAATTTTCGATCTTTGCGCTAGCAAAAGGCCATAAAAACAGCATCCAACAGTTAAAACTGCGCGCAAGCCTCTTGACCACAAGTAATGCCCTTCCATGATAGACCACACTGAATTTACAAGCCCTCCTACAACACAAATTACCCAAAACCAGAATATAAGACGAAGTTTCGAATCACCAAATCTCACTCGGAACAAACAAATAGTAGCAATAAAATAAGCGCAAAATAAAAGTGCGCTGATCTCTCCAAAAGATGGCAGAACGCGCTCATTGAGACTTAGTGCAGAGAAAAAATTCCATCTTTCCATTTCTACATAATCAGACACCACTTCAAAGTCACGAGCATTAATATGACAAACAAATAATGGTCCAAGATAAGTTAAGTTACATCTAAAAACACAATAAGTCCCGATCAGATATGATCCAAGCACACCTATATTTGGCTCTATAATCCCCACTAGAAGTGCGAATATCGAGAGTGCCACGCAAGTACTAGGACTGATATTTCCTTGAGTTTTCAAAACCACATTTTCACTCAGCATTATATTTATCTTAATTAATTAATTTGATCACTGTTATTGATAAGTGCACCCCGACCATTAATCCTAAAGGGTATTAGGGATCCTGGCATAAACCTACAAATAAAATAGCTCTGACAACGGTGAGTGCAGCGACTAAAGTCGATGAGACTGTGATTCTACAATGCCACCGCTAAACCAATAATAGCTAACGGTAAAAAAATCACACTAATGAAACCAGCCGCCAACATCTAGGCTTGACCAGGTTTTTGGGACAAAATGAGTCCAAAAAAGTCAACTATACAAACCATCTTTTCTATTACAAAAACCGAAACTCTGTTTCAGTTTATGCGAATTAGTTCTTCTCTTGCTTGAGCTACAGTTTTTCCCTTAGCACATGTCCTCAGTGATTTGAAACAAATAAAGCAAGTGCCCCTTTTTCATACTACAAAATCGTATCAATAAATTCCCACATACGCTTGCTAGAATTACCGTCTTTATAGCGGTGTTGAAGTCTTAATTGGTAATCCCGCTTTTCACTGAAGTAATCTTTGCTTTTTAAGCATTTACTTATTTCGACCTGCAGTTTAGCTTGGTTAAAAGCCGTGGGACCTGGAACCCAGTTTTCAAAGTCCTCCACCACAAAGCCTCTTCCCTCGCGATACGCATCAAGGTCAGCTGAAGCAAAAATCATAGGCCTATCTAGAAGCAGAAAATCAGTAAATACTGATGACCAATCAGTAACCAAGATATCAGATGCATTTAGGAGTTCATACAATTCCAAATTATTTGAAGATAAATCTTCATTGCTAAAAATCGAAACATTGTTTAGGTGATTTTGACTTATAAAATTACGCGCCATCTCATCTTCATGAGGGTGTGGTTTAAAAATCAGCTTACAATTATTTTGTTCAAGAAATGAGTCAAACTCAGCAGCCTCAAATTCTGAGTAACCAAATATGTTACTGTTATTCTTACTCCCATGTTTTGTATCTGCAGCACCACGATACGTCGGTAAGTAAAATATTATTTTTTTTCCTTTCATTGCGCTACCCAGCAATTTAGTCAGGTTAGACAATCCATCCGACTGGAAGAGAAAATCATTCCTTGGGGCCCCAGTAATTTTATATTTCCAAGGTGCTGAAAGCATCTGTGCATTTAAAAACGTAGTGTATGTTTCGGAATAAGACATAATGTAATCAACGTCCTTCCAGGGCAGTGTAAAAATCTGCTCGCCATTTCTCTGTGTCATTATTCCTAAGGTTT
>Ga0206131_10003910_pt1 | contig 16754 bp, 11 predicted proteins | sample Helgoland_Spring_FD_148636 | JGI IMG/M metagenome (GOLD analysis project Ga0206131, IMG submission 148636) | Pelagic subsurface seawater microbial communities from Kabeltonne, Helgoland, North Sea - Helgoland_Spring_Bloom_20160517_1 | ecosystem: Environmental > Aquatic > Marine > Epipelagic ...
CTTTGTCAACAACAAAATACTTTTAGGTGCAAAAGAATCACCTACATATAAGGTTTCTTTTTCGCTTTCTTTAGAATATTCCATATCTTTTGAAAGTTCCCCCATATAATCTGGGTGGATAATAAAGTTAGGATTATCTAAAGATACTTTTACATACCCCCCTACTTTATCATCTGATTTTCTATAGTCCACATATCCTGAATAGTGTCCAAATCCTTTTGCTACTTCTTCGTCTGTTGAAAAACTTAAAAATCCTTTTTTTCCTCTTGAAGTTATTTTTAGACCAGAAGGGACTTCATATTCAGTTACTCCATTAGATTTAGATTTTACTTTTAGTTTTTTAATAAAATCTTTATCAAAAGTAGTACCTCTATATCCAAATTCATTTCCACCAACTTTAGGATCTAATTGTTTAGGATATTTATTTTTAATTTTAGATAAATTTTTTAATAAACTTACATCTATATCTGAGTAGTCTTCTATATAGTTTTTTAGTTGATTAGTTAAGTTTGAATCATCTAAATTTTCATTTATAGGTTCATTATCATGTCCACATTTATGACACACAAATAAATCATTACCACCACTTACAATATCCCAGCTCCAATCACAGTTATCACATTCGATTTTATCCCCCACAACTGCTTCATTTAAACTATCAGTCCAATTTCTAAACGTCATTGTGCCTCTTAAATTAGCTTCTTGTTCTAATTTATCTAAATGGTCATCACTTGTTGTATCTGTACCTGGTATGTCACCTAATCTATCTTCTAAATATTGGATGTGATGTATCATTTCATGTGCATACGAACGTACTATATCCTTAGGATGCCTACCTTCAGTATATAAAACAATATGTTGTCTATTTGGGTCATAATATGCTGTTTTACCGAAAAAATCTTTAGCATTTTCTGAGTCACTATCTATAAACTCAAGTGATGGTAAAGGTTCGATATTCATACCTTTATTAATCATATGTTGAGTCAATTGATCTATTTTATCCTGGATATCAATGTATTGACTGTAAGATGCATTTTCTTTTAATTTTTTATATCCTGAACCATAAGGTGCTGCTTTACCATCTTCAGGATCGTTTTCAGATATTTTATCTGCTACTATGTTATATACTTCTTCTTGTTCTTCTGGGTTAAGCATTGTTGGTAGAAAAGGTATAAATTTTTCTAATGATATTTTAGAAGCATTTCTAGCAGCAGTACCTGAAACTCCACCTTGTGTTATAATAGTACGAAGTTCTAAATTTGGGTATTTAGAAATAGAAGTTGTTCTAGCAGAAATATCTTTAAAATCTTCTTCATTGCCCTCTCTAGCACCTATAACCCATAATATTTCTCTTGTTGGGTGGTCTGAAGCAAAATTATATACTGCTTTAATTGGTGGTTTTGAAGTAGGTTCTATTTTAACTTTAAAGGGAAGATAATTATTATATATTTCCCATATTAATAAAGATTCTTCTTGTGATATTCCATTTCTTTCTTTATTACCTATAAAAATAATAAATTCATCTATTTCAGGATTTTGTTTAAGTGCTTGTTCTACAACTTCAAAATGTCCCCCAGTAGGTGGCTTAAACCCCCCAGCATATACAGCGGTTGTTTGTTTATTTTCTTCTTCAGATAATAAACCTTTTATTAACTCATTAGTTAAACTCATGAATTTAAAAATTGTTTTATTTTTGCTTGTGCTTCTTCCTTAGATACAGAACCATCAATAATTTCTTTAGCCCCATCATCATTTAATAATGATTGAATTTGAGAATTCATTTCTGATTTTTGTTTTTTACTTCTTTCTATTTGTTTTGGTGTTTTTGGTTTAGTTCCTGTTGGTTTAAAAGGATCAAGATATTTTTTAATTACATCCTCTACACCTTTTAATTTTTCATCTTCTAATGTATTAGCAACAGAAACAAAATTATTACCAAATAAATCCTTATATGGAGAATAATTTTTAGTTACATCTAACCAACTACGCATTACAATTGCGGGTGCTAAACTTCTATCTTCACCTCCTGATTTTTCAAATCGGTCTTGGTTTTGAGATAAAGAACGTTCTAAATCAGTATAAACATACAACATAAACACATCATATCCTGCTTCTTCTAATTCTTGTTTTAATTGGGATGTTTTATTAATTGAAGCTGCAGTTCCATCTAATATAAATGATTCTTTACCTTCAATTGTATCTTTAACATCTATTTTAAAATCTTTAACAGCTGTAGCCATAGCTTGAGCTCCTTTACTTCTTTCATCAGGGGTTGCTCTTTTTAAATCTAAAGATACATTAGATTGTTTTAAATTAGAAATGTATTTATCATCTACATTCATTGTTTTTATCCCATCTAAATTTAAACCTCTTAAAATATACCCCTTACCTGCTCCGGGCGCCCCCGCTAAAATAATTGCTTTAGGGTTGTATTTATCTTCCATCAGTAAATTGTATAGCTTAATCATAAAAAATAGTTTATTATAAATATAACCTTAATTAAATAACGTATAAATATAATGAAAATATTTCAGGTAACCAAATTTTTACACGGTTCTCTTTACAATAGTTTTAAAAGAAGTTGTAGATGGTTTATGTTTTGGGTTTTCAAGGTCAAATAAACGTTTTACTGATTTATAGATATCAATATTTTCTTCCTGAGATCTTGGGGATTCATATACTTCCCAATTTTTACCTTTTAAACGTTTACCTGCTTTATCTGGTCCTCTAGATTTAGATTTTAACCATAATACACCTATACGTGCTGCTTCCTTACCATAGCATTCTTTATAACATTGAGCATAAGCTGCTCCTTGTAAATCATAAGTAGTTTGTAAATGGTTTGATGTTTTAAAATCAATAACCCATAATTCTCCATCAATTTCACATATACAATCACAGGTACCGGCTACTTTAAGTTCTTCACTAAATAAATGTACCTCAGTTTCAATTAATGTTGGTTTATAAGTTTCCCAAAAATCAACAAAACGTAAAAACATTTGCCATATTTTAGGATCCATTTTAGGGTACCCTTCAGAATTAAGGTAAGTTAATTCTTTACCTTCAAAATATTTTTCTATCATTTCATGTACCTTAGTACCTTCTTCAGCTGCTTTTTTAACAATCCAATCTGCACTATATCCTACTTTTTTAAGCCATTCTTGAAAATGTTTGCCCTTAGGGTAAGAATTCAAAACATATGTAATAGAAGGGTAATATTCACCATTTCTTCTATAATACCTTGAATCGGGTAAGGTTATTTGTTTATGGTCATCTGAAATTTCTAATATTCTATTGTATGATTTTTTGATCATATAGCTAGTTTCTGCTCCATTAAATTATAATAGGTAAGTGGAACCGTTTTTTGTATAAGTTTTGTGAAATTTTTAAAACCCATTTCACTTGGGTCCTTATCTTGTAAATCTACAAGATAGACTTCTTTACCTTCTGCCATTAACTTTTCACAGAATTTTAAAGCTTGTTTAATTGCATCCCTATCTAACGCAATATAAATTTTATCTACTAAAGAAGTAACTATTTTTTTCATTAAGCTACTTTGTATATTTTTTCCTAATAAAGGTATTGCATTTCTTTTTATAGCAATAGCATCAAATAAACCTTCACATAAAACTATAGGGATATTCCAGTTAATTAAATGTTCGTTAGGAATTATATCTCTACTTGCTGAAGGGTTTCTATATTTTATGTATGGTTCTTTTTCAAATGAACGGGCTGTAAAATAGTTTAGTTGGCCTTCTTTATTATATGTTGGGATTATGATCATATTATTATATAACCCACTCTTACAATAACCTATATTATACTTTATTATATCGTATTTACTTATATTTCTACTTTTTAAGTACGCTCTCGCGTGTCTAGCAGAGATATCGTTTAAATCACCGGTAGATAGGCTAATAAATTCATTAGGTAATGATACACTACTAACAACTTGAGTTTCTTTAATTGATTTTGAAGTTTTTACTAAAGATTTAAGTTCACCATACTTATTTGAATCTACTTTTATTTGTTTAAATAAACTATATATAGTAGTACCCCTAACATCACATGCCCAACAATGCCAAGGGTTTTTTCCCTCACGATTTTCTGTTAGGTTAACTTCTAATTTAGGTTTATGATGATGGCAAAAGGGACAATGATAGGCATAATTATTTCGAGCAGTTGATTTGCCCGAACCCAACACAGAGTTCACTAATGTAACCAATAACTGATTTACCATATGGTATAATATACGAAACTATATTTTATCTGACACGAAATCTTCAAATTTAATGTCTTCTAAATCTCTAGTGAAAAATTTGCCTAAAATATTATCATTAAAAAACTCATCTGGTTTTTCTAATACCTGATATATCATTTGATATTTAATTTCAAAATAAGTTAATGATTTTTTATTTGGGCACATTTTTAAAATAGTACGTTCAAATTCATCTTTTTTACCCTCAAGTAATAATTGTTTAATATCTTTTTGAGAACCATAATAATTCATCCAATCTGATTCTTTAACTATTAATCTATATGAAGGGCGACGACCAACTACTCCCTGTAGTTTTTCTAATTCTCTCTTTCCAATTTTTTGTTTCTTATTATGAAATAAAACTTTTTTTCCAATATATGCCTTTTTAGAAGGCTTATGGGTAACAATATAAACAAAACCGAATGTATTTTCTGGAAATTGAGTAATATCCCCTATTTTATGTGTTTTATAGGTCCAACTCATGATGTTTGATTTAATATAAATATTAATTTTCTCTTCGTTCTTCAGGACTATAATATTTTATCCTGTCATGCCATATAGGAGATGCTAATAAAACCGCAGCTTTTATATTACCTTTCTTTTGTTCTTGAAATACATATGACATCCAAGTTTGTTCATAAGGATGAGCCCATTTAGTATCTATAAATACTTTTTTATTACCTTTTTTAGACATAATCATGGGCCAATTTGTATAAGTTACTTCACCATCTATATAAGCAACTCCATCTAAATTATTAATAACATTAAATTTTGTTCTAGGAGCATTTGGATCATTTCCTGTAATTGGTAATTGGTCATAATTAGGGAAATATTTAGTTCTAATTTCTTGGGGAACATTATACCAACTAGTTTGAATATTATTATCCCAATATACTTCAGTAAAAGACATTTTAAGATAATCAAAATCTTCTTTTAACATTATTTTATGTAAAATTTCATAAAGATTTGGAATATATTTTTTTAACCCATTTCTACAAAATTTTCCTTTTTCTTCTGGTGGATTTGAAGTCATATCATCTTCAAAAAAGAAATAAAAATCACTATCAGATTTATCAAAATGTTCTGCTGCCGCTTGTCTCCCCCCACAGATTCCTTTATTACCCTCTAAATTTATATATTCAAAATTATATTCTTTAGCTATTTTTTGATTTTCCAATTTAGCATTATTATTTGTTGAATTATCTAGAAGTACTAAATTAGGTTTTTCTAACCATTCTGAGGTTTTTTTCATAGAATTTATGGTATGAATTAACTGTTCAGGAAAATTAAATGTAAGTATATATAAGTTAGTTTTAATCTTATCTAATTTATGTTGAGGTATTAAATTTAAAGAAGCAGGTAAATTTTCGGGAATTGATTCTAATTTAACATTATTTTTTATAAGGGCTTCCGTAAATTTTACTACTAAACCGTTATCATCTAACATAAACCTTTTATATATCTGAGGTTCTCTTACAGCCATAATAGAAAAAATACTTTCTTCAGTACCCATATAATTACTATTTAAAGTTTCAGATAACAGGGAATAATAGGTTCCATTAGCTCCTCGAATTGCTTCTTTATGCCCCCCAAATAATCCTCCTCTACAAACATATTTTACTTCATTTTTAGCAAAATGTTTCATAGCTTTATAATTAAAACCATGAATTTCATCTAAAGTTTCATAAGGGTAACTTAAAAATATAAAAGGATCAGTATGTTCAATAATATTATCTAAACACCTATCTCCTCCTAAATGGCCTGCTGGAACTGAACTAGTTAATCCTGCGTCTACCCAATAAAAATATTCTGTATTGAAATTGTTGAAAATAGAAGCATCATGCAAGAAAAACATTTTAGATTGAACTATAGGATTATAATATTCTAAAGTAGCTTGAGGGCTAGTTTTTAACCATCCACCCTCACCTGTGATGTTTTGCCATTCTGAACTGTTTCTTATTTCTTGGGTTTTATCCCAATGGGGGGCATAATATGTATTTTTAATATCTTCTAATTCTAAAATTTTAATATAGGTATTACTTTTAGACCTGTGTTTCCATACAATTTCTTCTAATTTTTTAGGTAAAAATAAAATCATATTAGAATCTATTTTTAAAAATTCTTCAAACCTAGGAAGGTAATGGGTATTAAAATCTCTTCCATTTCTTCCTATATCCCATAACCCTGATACTATAGTATAGTTGCTGTTAATAGGTTTTTCTTGTTTTATAGTTTTAGGTTTTGAAGAAAATTTATCATATAGTTCAGTTTTTATAGCATCAATATCCTGGTGGCTTATGTTATAAGTGTATCCATTAGATGTTAATTTTAGTTTTAGTTCTTCTTTTTCTTGTTCTGTTAAATTAATATATTCTAACCTAATAAACTTTAAATCATATTTATTTAAATCAATAGTTTTAAATACTTCCCAATCATATCCTTCAATATCACATATTAAAATATTTACATCTTTAAAACCATGTTTTTCAATTAAACTATCAAAGGTTAAACAAGGAACCTGAAGGTCAACACCAAATTTAGCCTTTACATCTATATCTCTTTGGTAATTACTACCAAAACCATTTTTTAAAGGATAAGTAGCACTCATTCCTTTATATCCTCCTTCAAGGTTATTTTCTTTAATTGATTTTATAGGAACAGTTAACATTTTTAATTCTCCATTTTCAACTCCAACTGCAGAATTTTCATATATTAAGTTTTCTCTATCTTTAAGGTTTTCTTTTAATTCCTCATATATTTCAGGAATAGGTTCAACTAAAATAGTTTTCCATTTGTACATATCAAAAAATCCTCTGGTGTCATCAAAATTAATCCCATCCATAGCTCCTAGTTGAACTGCTTTAGAATTAGGATAATTTTTTCCTATATAATGTAATGCTTCACTAATTAAATCCATATTAAAATTTTATTTTTTATTTATATAATATTTTTCTATTATTAAACTGTCTAATTCTGTTTTTTCAAATATTTCAAAGGCATCGGATACAGTAGATAGTATAGGTTTACCATTTACATTAAATGAAGTATTAAGTAAAACCCCAACTCCTGTTTTCTCTTTAAATAAAGTAAGGAGATCATAAAGCCATTTGTTTTGTTCTTTAGTAACCGTTTGGACTCTAGCAGTACCATCAACATGAGTTATTGATGGTAGTTTTTTCTGCCATTTTTTCTTTACTTTAGGGCAAAAAGACATCCACCTAGCTTCATCCTCCCATTCAAAATATGTACTTACATCTTCTAATCTAACAACAGGTGCAAAGGGTCTATACCACTCTCTATTTTTAACCTTTTTATTAAGAATGTCTTTCATTTCTTTTATAGAGGGATTACATAAAATGCTTCTATTACCTAATGCTCTAGGACCATGTTCTGATTTTCCCCTTGCTACTCCTATTATTTTACCTAATGCTAAGTCATTAGCTGTATGTTGTGGGTTTTCTATTTTTAAATTAATACCATTTGGGTAATTTTGAATGTAATTTCCTAAATTATTAAAATCTAATAAATAAGGTCCACTATATGTTAAATCTACGGGTTTTTTAGGTTTAGAATGGTGTAAAAGAAGACCAACAGCTAAACCACAATCATTAGGGTTAGGACCTACAAATACCTCTCTTTTAAATTCTTTTTTTATTCTAGTATTAAGTATTATATTTAAAGCACACCCCCCAGTTACAATAATAGGAATATTAGGATATTTTTTAATATAAGGTTTAGCTATTTCTAAAAAACATTCTTCAAAGGCATATTGAGAGGTAGCAGCTAAATCATATGCTTCTTTTCCAATTAATCTTTTTTTAGTTGAAAGTTTTATCCCTATTTTTTTAGCTAAAATATTTTTTACTTTTATATAATTTTCCCCATCTGGTTTTGATTTATAATAATCAATAAAAGGTTTTATCCATTTTTTTCTTATTTTACCATAAGACACTAAACCCATGATTTTACCTGGAAATACTAAGTTACCTTCAGATAAGGGTTCTAATCTAATGTCTTCTAAATAATTACCCATTAACATATAGGCAAAACCTAGATCATAATGAACATGAGGGGTATTAAATTTTGGGTTTAAAACTGATTTTAATAGTTTAACTGAATTTTTACGTGTAGCATGATATACATTGAAAAATCCATCATTTCCTCCCCCATCAAAAGAAAAAGCTAATGCTTCTTTAAAAGGAGATTGATAGAATGCCCCGGCAGCATGGGATTGATGGTGTAATCCTTCTATATAATTATTAGCTGGGATTATTTTTTCTAACTTATAAACTTTATTATCAACAATTACATCAGTATTTATATAATAACAATTATCAAAACGATCTACCCCAGCATATTTAAGGATATAATCTTTTAAATATTCTACCATTAAAGGAATATTATCTGGTCTTACTGTTTTATACTGTGCTACTCCGCTATTTTTAAAATTAAGTAATCTTTCTATTTCAAGAACTAAAGTTATTTTTTTATTTTTTTCTATAACTAAAGATGCATTGTGGGAGCCATAAAATCCTATATTTGTCATTATTTTTCTTCTAATAAAGTTAACATGTGGTTTAAACGGTTTTGAGGGCTACAATATTTTACATAATATTCTCTAGCATTTTTAGATATAAAATCTAAAAAATTTTGATCATCTTTAACTTCTAAAAACCTATCAATATATGCCTTTACATATTTATCACCTCCTAATCTATCTAAGTTATTATCATGTGGTAAATTATATTTATCTCTATCTATAGAGATATAATGATAATTAGGTATAAGTGGGGGTTTTAAAGAAGTAAAATATTCTATTCTTAAAAAAGGAATACCTATAGCCATATATTCGAATTCTCTATAAGAATATTCAGCAGTAGTTCCAATTGCAAGGCCAATTTTATATTGTAAAAGTTTTTGAAAATAAGTAAATGTAGGTTGTGGTGTAAGATCTGAATTTAAATATCCAAGTTTTGAAAGAGAGATGGGGTCAATTCTTTCAGTAGTAAACAACATAAATAATTGATTTTTTATATCCTGTGGTTTTATTAGTTTTCTTTGTTGAAATAAAGATTCATAATCTATTTGATGAGGGTTTTTAATAAGGTCTTTAGGATTATCATGAATAGGATAAAATACAGTAGGAGATACTTTAAAATTATAATCTTTTAAATTTATTGCCGTTTTTTTTGTATGTTTATCTTTATTAAACCAATTATAAAATTGAGTAATTAATAATAAATCATTTTTATTATTTCTTTTTACAAAAACATCTTCCCATATTTTACCATAATGTTCACCAAAACTTATTCCTTTTAATATATCTTTTTCATTATCATATATTAAAAGTTCACAATCTCGCATTTTAAAATCAAACTCTTTTATATATAAATAAGTCCCATCAGCTGTTTTATTACAATTACCTTTATATACTACTTTTGTATTATAATGTTTTTTATAATATTCAACAGTTTCTTTAAATACCCCCCACCAACTGGAATAAGCATAAGTTACATTATCAAAATGGTATATTGTTATCATATTATAATATTATTTCATGTCTTTCTACCCATCCTCTATCTTTACTATGCCCCCAATATACAACTTTTGAAGGGGTTTGATCAGTCATAAACATTTTTTCATAATGGATTGGTTTTCCCTCTTTTAAAAAATTTTGTAATCTATAATCATCTATATATTCACTTTCTATCCCTTTACCCTTTTCATCATCAAAAGCAATTAAAATAAAATCATAATCCTTTTCAGATAACATATGGGGGTGAACATCTACTAAATAATAAAAGGAATACATAAAACTATCTTCCCATTCTTGTTCATTTTCTATTATTGGGTTTGGAGGGAAACCTAAATCTTTAGTATATTTTTGGAATGATTTTTTAGCAAAATGTATACCCGAATATTTTTCATAATCTCTTAATGTACGAATAGTTCCTAAATCATACCCTGTTAGATCTATCCCATTATCCTCAACTCTTAAAAGTTGTCTAATTTTAGCGCGTCCATCATCTTGTTTTTTCCAAAATAATTTATTATGTGTAGGCTCTTCCCAGGCTAATATCCCCTCTCTTTCTTCTCTCATAGTAGCGTGCCATACAACTACTTTATGAGGATGGAACAAATCATAGCCATGAGTAAAACTTCTAACAGTTAAATTTATTTCTTCTCCAGCAAATACTAAATCAGGGTCATGACGAACTTCTTTAGCCCATTTATTGGGGCCAAAACAAAAATGACCCGAAAGAAATCTTGCTGGTACTGGTTCTTTAAGTTTTTTCCAATCTACCGGGAATCCTGTTGGTCTTATAAAAATAGTACCAAAAGGATAAAATGAAGCTGCTTCACTAATCCAAGGTTCTTGAACTCTTCCATCTGGGTCATTAAAAGGGTTATAGTAAGGTTGATAACCACAAATTAAAGGATTATTACCTTTTTTCTTTAAATTATCATACCATCCTATTAAAGTTTTATCCCAATGTTTTGTAAATCTATGATGAGAATCTAGTTGCAATACAAAATCTTCATCTTCTAATAATTCATCATTAATTACTGCTCTAGCATAAGCTAATCCTTTAGCTTTTTTATAATGAATATTTTTAATTTTAAATCTAGAATCATCTTTATATTTATCTAAATTATCAAACTTATCTTTAGGGTGGAATTGTCTACATATACCAAAATGTATTCGTTTAGGATATTTAGCTTGTGCTAATGCATCTTCGATAGTTGGAATTAATTCAGGTTCCCTATAAGCAGGGAGATGTAACATTATTTTTCTCATTATATGTTTTGTTCTATTCTATCTATAAATCCTTTTGATTTAGAGTGAGGCCATACTACCCATTTATCTGGTTTAGGACCATTAAATTCTCTCCAAATTCTAACCCAACCATCTCCATTTTTGGCACTATTTAATAACTCTAAAACCTCTTCTTTATCAGCATCTTGTCTATCAATAACGGTACCATCTTCCATTTCAAAAGAAACAACCCAAAAATCATAATCTTTTTCTTTATGAGTTTCTCCCCAAATATCTATACAATGTTTAAATTTTGATAAAAGAGATTCTTCATATTCTTCATTAGAATTATATTGAGGGTTAGGAGGATATTGAAAATCTAAAGTATATTTTTGTACTTTTCTGTCCTTAAATCTAACACCTATATATTTTTCATATTCTTCTAATGTACGTTCTTTACCAAAAAAATATTTACCCATAGCTCTTTCAACACAAGGGCTACATTTTTCCCCATCCATACCATGCATTTTACGATATCTAAGATGAGATTCCCTATCTCTTTCATCCCATTTTTTATCATCATCCCATTGTTTTACTTTACCTTCTCTAGTGTATTCATGCCATGCTAATATTTTATGGGGATGAAATAAATCATAACCCCAAGTAAAAGCACGAGCTGCTATACTAGGCTCTTCACCATGAAAGTACATATTAGGATCATGTTGAACTTCATTACAAAACTTTCCTGTAGTAAAAGCAAAATGAGCTGAATAAAATCTAGCAGGAATTGGGGATTTTAATGTTTTATAATTATCAATAGTAGAAGGATAAGTAAATATATAACCTTCAGGGGTAAATCTATTAAAATCCATTTTCCAAACTTCTTGGGTTCTATTTTTTGGGTCTTCTTTTGGAAAATAAGATGGAAGATAAGAAGTAATTAAAGGTTTTTTATGTCCCTTAGATTGAAGGGATTTATACATTTGAATTAGCTCTTTATCCCAATTTTTTATAAATCTATGATGTGAATCTAATTGTAAAGTATATGTTTCCCCCCCATAATGTTGTTGAATTTGATTTCTTGCCCAGCAAACACCTTTTGATTTTGTATAAGGAATATCTAATATTTTAAATTTAGGATCATTTAAATATTCAGAAGGAATATAATCCCATTTATCTTTTAATGAATGTTGCCAAGCTATACAAATTTTAAGGTTTTCTGGGGAATAAGAATTTTTAAGTAGATCTTTAATGGTTTTTAAAAGTTCAGGATCTCTATAAGCTGCAATTTGGATAAATATAGTTTCATCTTTTTTATAAGGAACTAATTTATTTAAATATTCTTGTCTTTTGTCACACCCACAATCTTTATTAATAGACTTAACTAATTTATCTATTTTAAAAAATTTAGTAATTTTTGCTATGGTATCACCTAACCCTTGGGATTTTGCCATTTAATATAACTTTTATTGATAATATACAACTTATCTTATTAAAAACCAAATAATTTTATCTATCTATATTAACTAATATTGTTGTATCTGTATTACGTGAAGTTGCTAAAGGTTTTGCTAATTTCCCAACTGCTAATAGATTATAAGCTTCATCATATAATCCTACAGTTGTAACATAAGGAGAAAAATACGAACCTGTTGCAAAATCATAAAGTTGTCCTTCACTACCTGAAATTAAAGAGGGATTATTTGAATAATTATATTCATCTATTCCTATTGTACATTTATATTGAGTTTCATATATAGAATAAGAACTTGAAAAAGATACAGTTATATCTGATCCCGAAATATAATTTGTTAAGAAATTATTATATGTAGACATTTTTTATTATATATATTTAATATATTACTTTACTAATACCATTTTCATCAACAACTACATTTAAATTATCTTGTGCTGTTCCAGATGCTATAACACCTTCTACAATAAAGCTATCATCTGTAACTAGGTTATATAATTTACCAATAAATTCTTCTTTATTATTCCATTTTAATTCTGATGGTGTTGACCATTTACCATCTACAAACATAGGGTGATTATGAGTAACTTTTAAATTGTTTAAAGAATACATTGTTATATTTCCATCTATTGAGTAAATATGTGCTTCTTTAACTTTATTTATTCCATTTCTAGATTTAACTTGATCTCCAACTTGAACTTCTTCTATAGGTTTTAAAGTTTCATCTGCCATAGTAACCATTGTTCCTTCTATGAAACATTTACCTCCACATAATCCAGTTTCTGTCCATACTCCACTACCGTTTGTTTGACCAACTTTAAGACCAGTACTTGTTAAATATTCATTAGTTATTAAAGTTACCCCATTTGATTCATAACATACTGTATTATTTGATACTAAAGTACCATCTGTTGTAGTTCTTATAGTTTCACCTCCAAAATCAAAATCATCACAAGCATCAGAAGTACTAACTGTACTTCTTCCTACAAAAGTGTTGAATAGAGATGCTGCAGGTGATTTAGATGGTGTTGGTGTTATAGTTGGTGTTCTAGTAATTGATATAGACGGAGTTCTAGAAGGTGTTATAGATGGTGTTCTAGTTACACTTGGTGTTCTAGTTGGAGTTGGGGTTGTAGTTGTACAACATGTTATTGCTGTGCTTACTATTCCCGCAGCATTATATCCAAAGTAAGTATTTTGAGGGCCTGCTCCGCAAGTTCCAGAAACGTCGACATAACTAACATATCCTCCAGTTTGAAGTGGACTTCCACTTATAAATAATTGATCACCAATTTGTGGGTAATTATTGCTTCCTCCATTAGCAACAGATTTAACTAAAGTGATAGTTTTAACTTTGCTTGCATCTCCTATTGAACTACATGCTTGACCTCCTGTTGAATCACCACCTGAATTAATTGTTATAGGACCAATAGAAGCAAATACATCTATTGAATATTGTGCTCTTGATGGGGTTGGTGTTATAGAAGGTGTTCTAGTTACACTTGGTGTTATAGAAGGTGTTCTAGAAGGTGTTATAGATGGTGTTCTAGTAATTGATATAGACGGAGTTCTAGTTGGTGTTCTAGTAATTGATATAGACGGAGTTCTAGAAGGTGTTATAGATGGTGTTCTAGTTGGAGTTGGGGTTGTAGTTGTACAGCATGTTATTGCTGTACTTACAATTCCAGCAGCATTATATCCAAAGTAAGTATTTTGAGGACCTGCCCCACAAGTTCCTGAGGTATCGACATAGCTAACATACCCACCAGTTTGAAGCGGACTTCCACTTATAAATAATTGGTCACCTACTTGTGGATATCCATTACTTCCTCCGTTTGCTACGGATTTAACTAAAGTAATAGTTTTAACTTTGCTTGCATCTCCTATTGCATTACATGCTACACCCGCATCAGAATCAGCACCAGAGTTAATAGTAATAGGACCGTTAGAAGCAAATACATCTATTGAGTATTGTGCTCTTGAAGGTGTTGGTGTTATAGAAGGTGTTCTAGTTACACTTGGTGTTATAGAAGGTGTTCTAGATGGTGTTCTAGATGGTGTTCTAGTTACACTTGGTGTTCTAGAAGGTGTTCTAGAAGGTGTTCTAGTTACACTTGGTGTTATAGAAGGTGTTCTAGAAGGTGTTCTAGAAGGAGAAGGAGTAGGACAAATACAAGTACTTAAAGAATCTAAATTATAAGTTCCTATTTTGTCTGTATCTGTTCCACTTACATAATAACAATTACTAGAAATGATATATGAAGCTTCTAAGCTTTGTTGTGCACTATACCCTTGAATTTCACTTGTTCCATTACATAAAGTTAAATCATAGTAATAATAAACTGGGGTAACTGAAGGTGTAATACTTGGTGTTCTAGAAGGTGTTCTAGAAGGTGTTCTAGTTACACTTGGTGTTATAGAAGGTGTAATTGATATTGTTGGTGTAACACTTGGTGTTACAGAAGGTGTTACTGAAGGTGTTACAGTTCGTGTTGGTGTTATACTAGGTGTAATTGATATTGTTGGTGTAACACTTGGTGTAATACTTGGTGTAACACTAGGAGTAATTGATATTGTTGGTGTAACACTTGGTGTTACAGAAGGTGATACAGTAGGTGTTACTGTTATACTAGGTGTTGCAGTAATACTTGGTGTAATACTAGGTGTAATACTTGGTGTAACTGTTATTGAAGGTGTTACTGTTATTGAAGGTGTAATAGATGGATATGGAGTAACTGGTGAAAAGCTTGCAGTTGCAGATGATCCTGTAAATCCTATTTTTTCACTATCTACTATAATAAACCCGGCATAATCTGAAGCTGATACACTAGCTGTTGTTAATATATCTCCAAATGTAAAACTTCCAGTATCTAATAAAAGATTTAGATTTGACCCTGTTGTATAAGTTTTGTATGAAAACTCATCAGAACCTGTGTAGGGAAGTCCCTGCCCCGATTGGGAAAAATTAAAAAGCGCGCTTATATCTAAATTTGCCATCTACTTATATATAATTTTATGGTTGGGCACAGAATATGTTTGTTATAACTCCTGATGAATCTACTGTCATACTCATCTGATCTCCTGTAGATGTACAATGTGTTGTAGTTGAACTTGAACCTGCTTGATAATATGTACCTGCTGCAAGTGTTGTTGATAGTGAAGCATTTGTATATATCGTATCATTAATATTTAAATTTTCTGCATTTCCAATATTAGCTTTATAATAATAGGTATTATTTTGAGCTCCAAAAGGTCCTATATCAGTTAATGTTCTAGGAACATTATTAACACTTACTTCATATCCTCCCATTTCTTCACAATCTACAAAATTAGTTTTGCTAGTAATTACACCACTACTATTTGTAAATATACTACAAGCATTACTAGTACCAAAGCCATCTTTATAAATAAATGTACTTTCTCCAATAGGGTTATAAGGGTATGAAGCGGTTCTAATTACTGAACCTACAGTTAATGATGAGTCGTATGATCTTCTACTTTGGCCTCCTAATGATGCTCCTCCTCCATCAAATATACAACTAATAGCATTTAGATCATTGTGGTTATATCCTTCTGTTTCAAAATTAGTAGCTGTTCCACCATCAGGAGTCCAACTATTATAAAAATTATATGAATAAGGTGGTGCTGGGGTTGCTGAAGGTGTTATAGTTCGTGTTGGTGTAATACTTGGTGTAATACTTGGTGTTATAGTTCGTGTTGGTGTAATACTTGGTGTAATACTTGGTGTAACACTAGGAGTAATTGTTTTTGAAGGTGTAATACTTGGTGTTATACTTGGTGTTATACTAGGTGTTGCAGTAATACTTGGTGTAATACTAGGTGTAACACTAGGTGTAACACTAGGTGTGATTGATATTGAAGGAGTAATACTAGGTGTGATACTAGGTGTAACACTAGGTGTGATTGATATTGAAGGTGTTACGCTAGGTGTAACACTTGGTGTTATACTTGGAGTGACACTTGGTGTAATACTTGGTGTAACACTTGGTGTAACACTTGGTGTAACACTTGGTGTAACACTTGGTGTGATTGATATTGAAGGAGTAATACTTGGTGTTATACTAGGTGTAATACTTGGTGTTATACTAGGTGTAATACTAGGTGTAATTGATATTGACGGTGTTATACTAGGTGTAACACTAGGTGTTATACTAGGTGTAACACTAGGTGTGATTGATATAGTTGGTGTAACACTAGGTGTAACACTAGGAGTACGTGATGGTGAAATTGTAGGAGTTATACTA
>Ga0206131_10003917_pt1 | contig 16736 bp, 17 predicted proteins | sample Helgoland_Spring_FD_148636 | JGI IMG/M metagenome (GOLD analysis project Ga0206131, IMG submission 148636) | Pelagic subsurface seawater microbial communities from Kabeltonne, Helgoland, North Sea - Helgoland_Spring_Bloom_20160517_1 | ecosystem: Environmental > Aquatic > Marine > Epipelagic ...
TAAGAATATGGTAATTGAATCAACTGAAAAGAAGAATTACAAAAAGAAGGCAATAGTTATAGGTGCTGGAATTGCAGGATTATCTTCTGCCATTCGACTTCAAAGCTCGGGGTTCCAAGTGTCTGTTTTTGAAACGAATGACTATCCAGGAGGAAAATTAACAGCGTTTTCAGAACAGGGTTATCGCTTTGATATGGGGCCTTCTTTGTTTACAATGCCTCACTTTGTCGATGAATTATTTACTGTTTCAAAGAAAAAAGCTGAAGATTATTTTTCCTATAAGCGGAAAGATACTGTTTGTCATTATTTTTACAAAGACGGGACAACTTTTCAGGCAGCCTCTAAAGAAAAGGAATTTGCATCAGAAGCAGCTAGCACTTTTGATGTAGCAGAAGAGGATGTGTTGAATTACTTTAAAAAAAGTAAAAAGAAGTACGATTTAACGTCTTCACTGTTTCTAGAAAATTCATTACATAAATTAGCTACTTATCTAACAAAAGACACACTAAAAGCTATTTTTAAAGTAAGAAGTTTAGATATTAATACAAGTTTACACGCTTATAATTCTAAGACTTTTAATGATCCAAAACTAGTTCAGCTATTTGATAGGTTTGCAACATATAATGGCTCATCTCCATATCAAACCCCTGGCATTATGTCTATGATTCCTCACTTAGAACAATATTACGGCACTTTTTTTCCAGAAGGGGGAATGCACTCTATTACAAAAAGCATCTATCAATTAGCACTTGATTTAGGTGTTGAATTTCATTTTAATTCAAAAGTTGAAAAAATAATTATTCAGCATAAAAAAGCAGTTGGAGTTTTTTGTAATAACGAAGACTATCTAGCAGATTACATCATTTCTAATAGTGATGTAGTTACAACCTATAGAAATTTATTGGAAGATCAAAAGGCACCTGAAAAAATTTTAAACCAGCCCAGGTCTAGTTCAGCATTAATTTTTTACTGGGGTATAAAAAAAGAATTCCCAACATTAGATTTACATAATATTTTCTTTTCTGATGATTACAAACAAGAATTTGAGCATATTTTTGAAAAAAATAATGTGTATGAAGACCCTACTGTTTATGTTAATATTACTTCAAAAGAAAATAAAGCTGACGCACCTGAAGGCTGCGAAAACTGGTTTGTTATGGTAAACGTTCCCAGCAATACCGGTCAGGACTGGGATCATATTATAGAAACGACGAGAGTTGAGGTTCTTAAAAAACTTTCAGCTTCGCTTTCCGCAGATATAGAAGATTTAATAGAATTTGAAACAGTACTAGATCCAAGATTAATAGCGTCTAAAACAATGTCATATCAAGGAGCGTTATACGGAGCTTCTAGTAATAATAAGTTTGCGGCATTTTTAAGACACCCGAATTTTAGTCAACAAATTTCAAATTTATATTTTTGTGGAGGAAGTGTTCACCCAGGTGGAGGTATTCCGCTTTGTTTACTTTCTGGAAAAATTGTTTCTGAATTAATTTTAAAAGACACATGATAGCAAAAAACAAAATATTCATATCAATTTTTATTATTTGGCTGTTTAATATTTCTGGGATTGTGGGTATATTATCTTCCTGTTCTGCATGGTTTTTAGGGTTAACACCTTTAAACTTATTAATTTATGTAGTTCTTATAATTTGGAATTTGGAACATATATCTAAGCAATTTTTAATTGCTTTTTCTATTCCTTTTTTAATCGGCTTCTTCACGGAATACTTAGGCGTTAATTATGGGTTGCTTTTTGGCACTTATGCATATGGAGATAATTTAGGTATTAAAATTTGGGGAGTTCCTTTGATGATATGCGTAAACTGGGCATTGCTTACATTTATTACTGCTGATTTGAGCAGACTGATTCATAAAAACATTATTGTTCGTTCTTTATTAGGAGGTTTACTTATGATGATTTTAGATGTGATTATTGAGGTATCCGCTCCAAGGTTTGACTTTTGGGAATTTGAAAATAATACTATTCCCTTAAAAAATTATATTGCTTGGTTTATTATAGGAAGTATAGCACATTATTTATACAATCAAATATCCTTAAAAACCAATATGAAATTATCCATTCACATATTTGCTGCGCTAACATTTTTCTTTTTAGCGTTTTTAATTTTTTGATGAAACAATATGATTATATAATACTAGGGGCTGGCGCTTCTGGATTGCTGCTTGCATATCGGATGTCGCAAGACAGTTATTTTGATGATAAAGCAATTTTAATTATCGATAAGGTAAAAGATAAAGGAAATGACAGAACTTGGTGCTACTGGGAAGAAGGAACAGGAGAGTGGGACGATTTGCTAACGAAATCATGGCCTAAAGTTTTTTTTGGTAGTGACTCATTTTCGAAAACAATCACTATTACACCGTTTAGTTATAAAATGATTAGAAGCGAAAAATTCTATCATAAACTTTGGCAAAGCATTGGCCTAAAATCTAATATTAACTTTATAGAAGACAGTGTTGAAACCTATGCAGAATTTGATAAAGGAGTAAAAGTTGTTGCAAATAAATCAACCTATTTAGGCTTGAAGCTTTTAAACAGTATTCCGGATAAAACAGTGTACGAAACGCAAAAAACATATCCTGTTCTTCAACAACATTTCATGGGGTGGTTTATAAAAACAAAAATAGATTGCTTTGATGATTCCGTTGCTAGTTTTATGGATTTCAATATACCACAGAATGGCAACACCCGTTTTATGTACGTATTGCCAATCGATAAAAACACGGCGCTATTTGAATACACTTTATTTTCAAAAGACTTATTAAAACATTCCGAGTACGAAGACGCAATTAAGGATTATTTAAAACAAAAAAAGATTACGGATTTTGAGATTTTAGAAAAGGAAATTGGATCGATACCTATGACCTCTTTTAAATTTGAAGAATTGAACTCAAAAAGCATTTTAAATATTGGTACTGCCGGCGGCTGGACTAAAGCAAGTACAGGCTATACGTTTAATAATACTTCGAAGAAAACGAAAGATTTAGTGGCGTTTTTAAAAACTGAAAAGGATTTGACGCGCTTTTCAAAAAGAACAAAATTCTGGTTTTACGACTTGCTTTTGTTAGATGTATTGGCTAATAATAATGGAAAAGGATCAACCGTATTTGAGTCCATGTTTAAGAAGGTGAATATTAAAACGATATTTAAATTTCTAGATGAAGAATCTACTTTTTCGCAGGATTTGAAAATCATATTATCAGTCTCTCCAAAACTGTTTCTATCTGCAATACTTAAGCGAATCTTTAAAACTTGAGGGGATTACTGTTTTATTGTCTTATTACTCCTGTATTTTATGAATAAGAGCATCCCAAATGATTCCCCTCCTCTCTTCATTATACTTTTATGGTGAATTTTGTGAGCGCGCCTTAAAAGCAGCAGATATGGGTTACTTGTATTGCGTAAAACCTTAATACGTTGATGAATAAATAAGTCATGAACAAAAAAGTAAGTCGCTCCATATAAAGTTATTCCTAATCCAATCCATAAATAGGGAGCAGATAAGTCACTAGAACCATATAAGATATTTAAGATTCCTGGGATTGCAAAAATCACAAAGAAATAATCGTTTCTTTCAAATTTGGACTTATTCGAATGATCATGATGATCTTTATGTAAACTCCATAAAAACCCATGCATAATATATTTATGCGTTAAATAGGCAACGAGCTCCATGCAAACGAACGCTATCAAAACAATTACTGTGCTGATTAAATAGAACATATATTATCTAGTTAGGGTATTAAGTTCTGCTTCTGTTAATTCAACCTTCTCTACTATCATGTAATTTGAAATTCGAAACTTTAAGTCATCGTCAACGATACTAGAAAAGGATTTAAATATTTGCGATTTATCCTTTTCTAAATTATTGTTGTAACGCAGGAAACTAGGGGTGTTATTCTGAATACAAAACCTCATAAACTTTAGCTCTATATTATTCGGAGCCTTTGATATGGCTGATTCCAAGAATTTTTTCCCTTTATTAAAATACGCCAATTTATCATTGGGGAGCCAAGCATATTTTGCTTTAAGCATAAAAGACATTCCGATGTAACCAAGAATAGTATTATCAGGATTATTAAAGTTAATCAAAATGGCTTCAAAAGCTTTAAGGCTTTCTTCGTTATCAACAGCAAGATAATAAGCTTTACGAACCTCCAGCATATCATCACCTTTAGCAAATGAAGCAAGGCTTGGTAACGCAAAAATGAGTATGAATAAAAATATTTTCACAGTAAGTTGGCTTGGTGTTTGGCAAAAGACTGTAACATTAAAATAAATTTTTGGGTGTTTGGAATACGGATTCTTTCAGATATAATTTTTTCAGATGAGACGTTCTTAATTTTCTGGAAAAGCCTTAGATAGTAATAATAAGCTAAGTAAACTCCACCTCTAGATATAGGAGGAAGTTGTTTAATGCCAATTAAAGCTTCTTGAAAATCGTTCTCAATGTCCATTTCAATTTTAATCTTGTCAGCGTCACAAAAATTATTGAAATCAACACCAGGAAAGTAGGTTCTTCCTAGGTCAATAAAATCGGCTTGTGCATCTCGTAAAAAATTCACCTTTTGGAATGCCGAACCTAACTTTTTAGCGGAGGGTGTAAGTTTTTCATACTCCTCAATATTTCCTTCCGTGAAAACATGCAGACACATCAAACCAACTACCTCTGCCGAACCTAGAATATATTTTTCATAATATTTTTGGCTTGAGGTAATTGGATCCAAGTCCATTTTCATGCTCTCTAAAAATGTTTCAATTAGGTCCCATTCTATATTATACTTATTCACAGTTTCTTGAAAGGAATTTAAGATTGGGTTTAGGCTTATTTTCTGCTCTATTGCCTCAATGGTATCTTGTCTAAATTTCTTTAATAGGTATTCTTTATCATATCCTTGGAAGCTATCTACAATTTCGTCTGCGAAACGAACAAAACCATAAATATTATAAATTGGTGTTCGAATCGATTTGTCTAGAAACTTGATACCTAAGGAAAAGCTGGTACTATATGTTTTTGTAACTAGCTTACTAGATTTTATTGATATTTCATCAAATAACTGTTTCATAGTCTTTAATATCTTTAATTAGTTGGTTAGCTACTAACTGCCCAGAAATAATAGAAGGAGGAACACCAGGACCGGGCACTGTTAATTGCCCTGTGTAATACAAATTTTCCACCTTTTTGTGCTTTATTTTTGGTTTTAGGAAAGCGGTTTGTTTTAATGTATTAGCCAGTCCATAGGCATTTCCTTTATAGGCATTATAATCAGATTTGAAATCTGCAACGCAATAACTTCTTTTGTAGATTATATTAGGCGAGATATCCTCACCAATATACTTTTGTAATCGCTGAAGAATTGTATTAAAATATTTCTCTCTTAGTTCTTCTGTATCGGTTAAGTCTGTTGCTATTGGCATTAGAATGAATATATTTTCCATTCCATCAGGGGCGATTGTTTTATCGGTTTTGGTTGGGCAACAAACATAAAATAAGGGCTTGGTCGGCCATTTTGGATCTTCATAAATCTCCATTGCATGTTTCTGAATATCTTCATCAAAAAACAAATTATGATGCTCTAGGTTTTCAATTTTTTTATTTATTCCTAAGTAAAAAATTAAACTTGAGGGAGCAAAAACTCTAGAGTCCCAATACTTTTCGCTGTAAGTTCTATGACTTATAGGAAGTAGCGCTTGCTCGGTGTGATTATAATCCGCGGAAGAAAGAACTTTGTCCACAAAAAACTTTCCTTTGCTCGTTTCAATATAGTCTATCTGTTTTCCGGTTAAATGAAGCTTTGTTACTGCCGTATCTAAATGAAAAGTGACGCCTTTTTCGATTGCTAAGTCATAGAAGGCATCTATTATTTTGGAAAAACCTCCAATCGGATAAAATGTCCCTTGCTTCAACCCTGAATAATTCATTAAACTGTATAGCGCAGGAGTGTTTTTTGGCAATGCTCCTAAGAACAAAATGGGGAACTCCATTATAGACAGTAATTTAGGATGCTTAAAGAACTTGTTTACATGAGTTTTAAAGGAGGAAAATAAATTTAATTTAAAGGTTGCTTTTATAACGTCTAATCGAATGAATTCTTTAATTGAAAGGCTTGGGTTGAAAACCAAATCTTTCATACTAGTCATATATTTTGTTTCAGCCTCTTTAATAAATTTCATCAGTTGGTCACCGGCTCCTTCCTCTATTTTTTCGAAGAGTAAAACAAGCTCTTCAAATTTTTCAGGTATTTGTATTGTTTCATTATTGTAAATAATTTGAAACCCAGGATCTAATTTTATTAAATTTACATAGTCATATAAGTTCTTATCAAACCTTTTGAAGAAGTTTTCAAAAACGTCTGGCATCCAATACCAGCTTGGCCCCATATCAAAGGTAAAACCTTCCGCTGTAAATTTCCGCGCCCTGCCTCCAAGTCCCTTGTTTTTTTCAAAAACATGTACTTCCATTCCTTTGTCGGCTAATTCAATAGCAGAACACAACCCAGAAACTCCAGAGCCTATAACACAAACTTTTTTCTTGTTTAACATAACTGACGTAAAGTTAAACAAAAAAACGTAACATAAGTCTTTTCCTTACAGTTTTTTAACGAGTGACTCAACAGAGGTGATTTTTTCGAAATCAGAATCCTTCTCAATTTGTTCTAATCTTAATGGGTTAGTACTGATATGTATATTTGAATTTGGATAGTTACTATTTACGTTTTTTATGAGGCTATTAATTACCTTCTCTTCAAATTCTTTTACGAGAAAGAATAATAATTTAGCTTTAGGAAACAATTCTAGAACAGAATAAAGGCTTTCTGCAGGAACTCTAGCCCCTAAATAGATAACTTGATTTCCATGTTCTCTGATTATATAAGAAGATAACATTAGTCCAATATCATGAACTTCTTCTTCAGGTAAAAATAAAATCCAAGGCCTTTCAGATGGAGGTGCTGGAGGGATGCTATTAATGGCACTTTGAATCTTTTGTTTAATAAGGTTACTGAGAAAATGTTCTTGCGCCGGCATTAAATCCGATTTCTTCCATAATATACCCGCCTTTTCAAGCAGAGGGTAGATTACTTTAATGTAAGCGTCAATAAAACCATACTTTAAGATAGCGGTTGAAAATGCTTTTTCAAAAGCAAACTCATCAAAATTTACCGCAGATGTAATCAATTGATTGGTCAACACCTCTGAAATTGAGTCTGAAAACTTTATCTCATCAATTAATTTATCCAATTGTTTATTTATTTCATGAGTAGACATTTCAGAAATTTTCGAAATCTTAAAGCCCAGACTCATCAGCGATGTGACATTTAGAAGTTTTACTAACTCATCATCGCCGTAGCATCTTATGTTGGTGTCAGTTCTCAATGGAGCTAACAACGAATATCTTTTTTCCCATATTCGAATGGTATGAGCCTTAATCCCTGATAATTTTTCTAATTCTTTTATTGAATATATTGACATTTCGCTTTATTCTTCAGGGTATAAAAATAGAGAACTAAAAGTAATGTGCAAGAATTTACGAATCTAAATTAATATCAAGTTTGTAAAATTAGTCTGGCTCACTCATTTTTCCTTTAATCGACATGCCGCATAAATTAATCTAGAGAAATGGAGTAGAACCAATAGAAGTGTTTAGTGATTCATTTACAGAATGGATTCACATGACAGAAGGTTTTAAACCACCCTATTTTAATGGATTTTCCAACATTTGTAGAATGCAATGTATAGTTCTTTTTGGAAGTTAATTTAAGAATGGTAAATCTTTTGACGAATCATATTATTTATTCTCTTGTTAAGTTGCGGCGAGAAGGATAAATACTCTTTATATTCCTCAAGTGTAAATAAACCTATAATTAAACCTCTGAAGTCATTTTTTAGTCGTGTATCAGATTTGAATAACTTATTTATTAAATCTGTTTTTTCTATCTTATTTAACGCTATGAAATTTATTTTGTTCTTCTTTACATGATGCTCAAAACAACTTAATATAAGTTCGTGTTGAAGTTTTATTATTGGACGAAGTACTTCATTTTGAAATTTTTCCAGATTACTGAAATTGGCTGTTTTTACAATGCTTAAAATTTCTGGACGAAGCTGTTTCTTTGGATCTGACATATTATTTTTTTGATTCACGCCAAACTTTTTCGCTATTTAGTTTAAACGATCCTATATGTTTTCTTTTCCAGGAGTTTGGAGGCACTAATGACAGGAAGTTTTCATCTCTATTATCCTTCTCATACAAATGGTAAATCTCTCCAATTATTGGCTCAAACTCATATTTCGCATTATACAATAATTCATTAATCTTATATGCTTCTACCAGTAATTCGTACTCATCTTTAATTCTTTCAACCTTACTTTTTAAAACATGATTAAAACTTGTGACTCCTTGTATTTTCCATCTTGAAAGATTATTTGTACCTATACTTGGAGCTCCCACATTAGAACCATAGGGCAATAACTTAGCATTGTAAGATTGGCTATCTTCATCGAAAACAATATTGTCGGGTCGCTTTTTTTGTTTAAAGTTGGGGAGGTTTTCTAAGCGAGCATAGGGTATATTCACTAACTTTTTGACTGATGAATATTGATTTAAACCTGTAACACAGACATTATTTGCTTTTTCTAAATCCAACTGTCCATCTTCCTCAATATAGTCTTCTTTTGTCTCAATAAATTGAACTTCCCCGATAATAAGTCGACATTTACTCTCTTTTATTTCAATATTGTCAACTAATTTCAAGCCGATTTTAATCGTACTTTCCTGAACGAAGGGTGCATGGAATTCTTCAAGATATTCTTCCGTAAAATTACAAAAATCAAATTCTGATTGGTCAGATGAAAATTTTATAGATGTGAAATGGGCTTTCTCAAGAAATGACTTATGAACATGGTTTATGGTAAAGTAATCCTTATCGACTATATTATTGTATGTGTCTCTTTTTACTGTGAGTGGCCGCATGATAAAACCTATCTGCGCAGGGTTTGAACTTATGTGGACTATTGAGTTGAAGATGCCCAAATTTGATATGCCATCTTTGCTTTTCGTGCCAATCAAGTGTACTCCTTTATACCCCGATAAAGAGTTGATAAATTTCAGCCGATATTTAGATTCCCAAGAATCTATTTGATTCTTTTTAACGATCATTTAAAATAAGTTTTAAAAGAAAATAATTTATTGTTTTATTATTGAGTCTCCTCCATCGATATGAATAATTTGTCCTGTTATCCAGGATGAACTTGGTGTCAGAAGGAACGCCGCTGCTTCGGCAATGTCTTTTGGTTGGCCAATTTTCTTTAGCGGATTTTTTTCAGATTGGAGATTTAATTTTTCTTCCGTATTCAAAAATCTACCGGCTAAATTGGTGTTTGTGAGAGACGGAGCTATTGCATTTACTCTAACTGCGGGTGATAATTCAGCAGCTAATGACCTTGTTAAACCCTCTAATGCCCCTTTAGAAATTGACACTTGCGAATGAAAACTATACCCAGATTGAACCGCGATGGTAGAAAACAAAAGTATCGAAGCATCTCCACTCTTCTTCATATTCGGTAAAAGAAACTTAATAACATTGGTAGCTCCTAATACTTGCAATTTAAAATCTTCTAAAAATTCTTCTTCTTTAAAGCGATGAAATGGTTTTAAATTAATGCTACCTGGACAATAAGCTAAACCATGAATCTCCTCTGGAAAATCATCCATGTTTAGAACATCCGTTGTAGCGTTGAATTCTAAATATCTCACATTTGGTCGATCTTCAACTGTATTATTGTTATAGGTGGCAATGATATTAGCTCCTTGTATTTCAAGTAGACTAACTAATTCTTGACCTATACCTGCAGACCCCCCAATTATTATATAATTTCTCATTTTTAATTAGCTTAATTATTAAGTATCAGTTAAACAAACATGTCAGAAACAGATTACTTAAAACCAGGTGTGCCACAATTCTAAGGCTGTTCCTCTACGTTATCTTTGCCTTCAGTCTTTAAATCTGAAGGGAGCGTTTTTTTTTGAATATTGTGCTGTTTAGATATCATTCTTAGCAAAAAGAATAAATAGGTAGCGAATATGCAAAATCCGGTTATAAAAAGTGGTAAATTTTCCATGATTAGTCGTTTTTTACAAGTCTGATGAATATTGCTAAGGATAAAATAGAAGGCACCCAAATTCCAACGAACATTCCTTCATCTTTTTGACCACTAAACCATAGAGAAACTGATAAAAGAAAGCTAATAAATGCAAGTATAACTGGATAGTATTTTTCTGAAAATTTCATCATGCTTATGTCTTTTTATATTAATTTATGTTTTTATAGTTTTTTTCAATTTAATACCTTTCCGACTCCCGTAAATTTTAAGTTCATTATCTCTATCTAAAAGAACAATAAAACGATTAAGGAATGAGCATAACACAAGTTGTTTACAAGTTTTTGCTTAGGTACTTATTGAATTACAATTCAAATATAGGTTATTTTGTTTAACTAATCTACACAAAAACTAAACAAAATACTATTTAGCCTTTCGGAGACCTACTAAAAACATAGTTATCAACAACTTATACTATTTATGAGATGAGAGTGATTTTTGCAATAAGAATAAAATACAAGGATTAATCCATAACTTTTAACATTACCTTGCTAATTAAATTACCTAAATATTAATTTCAGAGTGTTTTGCTTAGTTTTTTAATCATTCCTTTAAAAATTATTCCATGGAAAGGATAAACGGCAAACCAATATAATCTACCCATCAAACCTAGAGGTCTAAAAGTTGCCGTTTGAAAAAGCTCTTCATTTACTATTTTAAATTCGAGCCAAGCTTCTCCTGGTAGTTTCATTTCAGCGAAAAGCAGTAATCTTCCTTCGTCCTTGTTTGCATAAAGTACGCGCCAAAAGTCTAATGAATCTCCAACAGAAATAGTTTTTTGATTTGTGCGCCCCCTTCTTAATCCGACTCCACCAAATAATTTGTCCAAAAAGCCACGAATCCTCCATAGCCAATTTCCATGGTACCATCCATTTTCACCTCCAATACTCCAGATTTTGTCAATGGATATTTTTCGGTCCTCAATAACTGATGAACGAGCATCTTTAAAGCATCCAAACTCCGGAACAGAGATGAATTCTGATATACTCATATTTATCTCACTGCTTGAATAAGAATCTTTCCAGCTAGAGGCAATGTCGTTATTTTCAATACTATCAAAAGCCTTAATTAAAGCTTCTTTGTATGATATAGGCTTAATTCCTAGTATAGTGTTAATTTCATGATCTCTACAAACAACCTCTACTTTCATACTTTCTACCAAAGATCTAGCCAATTTATAAGAGGTTGAGGTTACAAAGTAGAGCCAATAGGAGGATAATTTTGGAGTCATTAAAGGAACCGTCCAAATCTTCCTTTTTAATTTTCTAACCTCAGCAAAATCAAGCAGCATATCACGGTAAGACAGAACGTCAGCGCAACCGATGTCAAAATTTCTATTAAATGTCTCTTGATTAAGTATGCATTTCATTAAAAAAGTTTGTACATCAGATATGCCTATGGGTGAACATTTTGTTAAAAGCCACTTAGGAGTTATCATTACAGGCAGTTTTTCTACTAAATCACGCATGATTTCGAATGAAGCACTGCCAGAGCCAACAATTATGCCCGCCCTAAGGCAAGTTAGGTTGTATTTCCCTGTTTCAAGCTCTTCCTCTACAACCTTACGAGATAGTAGGTGCTTAGATAAAGAAGATTCATTTATAATTCCACTTAGGTATATTACTTGTTTAACATCTGTATTGGAAAGTCTATTGCGAAAATTGACAGCTGATTTTTGTTCCAATGATTTATAATTGTCAGCTGTGGCCATCGAATGAACTAAATAATATGCAACATCTATATCATTTGGAATTTTTGAAAGAGAGGAAATGTTGAGTAAGTCAATTTCTATTACTGAAACTTTTTCTTTCAATAACTTCGGAGGATTGAATCTAGACTTATCTCTGACACAACAAACTACATGGTAACCTTTGTTTACCAGCATAGGAAGAATGCGCTTACCTATATATCCTGTAGCCCCTGTTAAAAGTATTTTCATACAACTATTAGTCTTTAGACGGTGTTAATTAATTATTGTTCTGGAATCTTAGAAAGCCCTAATTTATAGGTGTCTAGAGCTCTTTTTCTTGCGTATACATGTTCTACAATAGGTGTTGTTAAAGATAATTCCCAGCCAGGGTTCCACTTGCTTGTGTACAATCCTTTTTTATCAAATTTCATCTGTTGAGCACTGGGGTTGAAAATCCTAAAATAGGGGGCTGAATCACATCCTGTTCCTGCTGCCCATTGCCAATTTCCATTGTTAGCAGAAAGATCATAGTCCAGCAGTTTTGAAGCAAAATAAGCTTCTCCCCATCTCCAATCAATTAATAAATGCTTGCAAAGAAACCCTGCGGTAATCATTCTTACCCTATTATGCATTAGCCCCGTTTCATTTAATTCGCGCATTCCTGCATCTACGATTGGATAGCCTGTTTTACCTTCACACCAAGCTTTAAATTCCTTTTGGTTATTTCTCCATTCAATTTGATTGTATTTTGCCTTGAAATTAGAGGAGACCACGCGCGGAAAATTATAGAGGATTTGCATGAAGAATTCGCGCCAGATAAGTTCACTTAGAAAAACAGATTCCAAGTTCAACCCCTTAAGAATTCTTCTTATGCTAACTGTGCCAAAGCGGAGGTGTGTGCTTAACTGACTAGTACCTTTAGTTGATGGAAAATCTCGGAGATCCTTATATTTCTCAACAACACTCAAGTCGAAAGGAGGTATTTGAATTGAAGAGGGCTTAAACCCAATAGATTCTAGGGAAGGAAAAGAGATACTACGCTTATAAAAGTGGTGAATATTAATTTCTAAATTGGAAGAAAGGCTGGAGGGATTAAACTTTTGAAGCCATTTATTTTTATAAGGCGTAAATACGGTATAGGGAGAGTTATCACCCTTGGTTATCTCTAGTTCTTCAAAGATAACTTGATCTTTAAAAGTATGTAAAGAAATATCTTTCGCATGAAGCATTTTTTTGATAGAGTTATCTCTAGTTAAGGCATAAGGCTCGTAATCTTTATTAAAATACACATCTGTTACATCGTATTTCTCAATTAAATGCTTAAAAACACTCTCGACCCTACCTTTAAAACAATTGACTCCCGATCCATTACTACTTAGCTTATTGTCAATAGATTGCAAAGTGCTATAAATAAACGAAACTCTTGGGTCACATTCTTCAAGTTCTTCAAGAATATTGGTGTCAAATATGAATATTGGCAGCACTTTTTCATGCGCTAAAAGTGCGGCGTTCAAAGCGGTGTTGTCTTCAAGACGAAGATCTCTTCTAAACCAAAATATCGAAACAGTATCTTTCATAACTTAATTAAATATAATAGCATTCTATAGTTTACGGAATTAACAACCGCCAATACTGCATAAAACATCAATGGAATTTGAATTAACTTCAATCCAACAACCTCCTTCATCCATATAGCTTTCGGGGTCAGTTGGCATTGTAGATGCTCTTTCAATTAATTTTTTGTGCCCCTGGGTAACATAAGTGTCGCCATAAAGAAACTCTAATAAAATTGATAAATAATTAATATCTGCCATTGGAAAAGCGAAATGATATCCTATTTCATTTGGGGCTTTGTCGGCAATTATTCTATCATATGTCATCTTATTATTTTTATAGGATATTTTGGAGCCGTATATTTCTGTAATAGATGCGATTTCAGGAAGAATCAGTGTGTCTTGTCGTAATTTAACTTTCAGAGTAAGCCCATGAGAAAAGCGATCTACAATTACGGAGTCGCCATCCGAATTAATCGTCACAAGTTGTTGCATAAAATACTCAATATTTTGCCCGGTAAGCTTAATGTCAACTCTATCATCTTCAGTAGTTATAAGTTTATATTGATCAATCAAGTATGCTCTTAAGATTAAGCCTTCTGACCCCCGATAAGTTAGTGTTTTAGCATAGTCGATGGTTATTGGCTTAGGTATAAATAAAGCAGACCCACTCGTGTCTTTTTTGAATTTATTATAGGCTGCCAACCAATCCTTATAAAGCTCTGTTTTATGCCTTATTTCCCAATCTTTTTTTAGCTCCATCATCGGGTCAGTTCCCACCCATTTAAGTTGATAAATGGAAGAATCATTGTCCCACGGCGCTTTTGAAAAAACTATCTTTTCAAGATCCCACGTGTCCATACTCCCATATTCATAACCAAATCTGTAATAATCCTCTCCCTCAATAATTCCGGAAAAGTCATTGCCTACCTTCTGTTTTATGTGTTTAATCAAAGAGGAATCTGGGAATTCAGCATTCAATGTCCAGCACTTGTTGTGCGGGAAATAAAAAAAGAACTGCTCTTCTAAAGAATCTGCAAAAACGGGTCTTCCTTCAATTAAGGTGTCTAATGGATAATATTTTCGTGTATAGCTTTGAGAAACAGAATCGGTTTGCCAATTTATTTCATCTGTTGCTGATGTTGAGGGCCAATCCTTATTAAGCGCGGTTATTTCAAGGTACGGCTTTAAATACGCTTCCTCCGTTTTGTTTCCAATTACAACCGTATCAATTAATAATTCTGGCTGCTCGGTTAAATGTGTTTTATTTGTCTTTTGCTCGTTTGGCTCAGCACACGAATAAAGAGTTAAAGCAATAATTATCAGACATAGTATTTTCCTCATGTTTTTAATCATAAGTTACTGCTTTTTTAATGGATGAAAATTTTTAAGAACTTCCACATTAGTAATTGTTGTACGTGGGCTACAATTATAGGGTGGTGTTTCGAGATAAAATCTACCGTAATCTGTTTCGTAATGACCAAATTGTTCTTCTTTAGCGTAGCAGCTGTCTAAGGAAATACGCAAGTACTTGTTTTTGTATTGATCAAGGGCGATGCGTGAACTTAAGTCTTCAAAACCTATCAGCTCCCATAGCTCAACATCTAAAAGTCTAGTGCCGTCCATCGAATAGTATTCATCAGAAACAAAATGCACCATAGCCGACACATCAAAGTATTCTATATCAAAGTCCTCAAATTTAAAAACAATGATTTTTTTTACCTTTGACACAGGTGTTTCATTAAACGTATTCATTAGAATGCTATTTTCATTTTTCAGGTAAGCTAAGTCCTCTAGGCTCTCGCCTAAACCTAAATAGGAGTCAAAATCATACAGCGGATTAATAATTTTTGCAACCCCTTTTTTTAATCCTTGTACAAAGGGGATTATTTTTAACCTTATCTCATCGTTTTGCTCGCCTTCATTCAAAAACCAAAAATCCTTTCCGTATTCTATTTTGTATGCAGTTCCCGTAAATAAGTTCTTGTTCTTATCCATCATAAAGCAAAAACCGTGATCACTATCCGTTATTAAACTGTCCCAACTGATGTAGTCTGCTTTAATAAATCTGGCCAAGCCAAGCTGTGTGTCGCTATTTATGACTTCAAGGCTGTCAAGGTTTATGTTTATCTGTTCTTTTACTGCCGCAGAGTCTATTGAGGATTCTGGTATGCTGTAACTTTCAGCTCCCGCTTGATAAATTGCGGATTTATCATTAAAAAGATATAGAGTTACCCGCTTATTAGACGGCACGCCAATAACGTTATTTATATAATCATTTTTATATTTTAATTCACTCTTTTTGATAAACCCTTCGCCCCTGGGCATAAAAGTTCCCCAAGAACCCGACATCTTGGAATCTTTAAAGCTAGTAATTTTCATTATAGTATGATTGTCGACAACAACTACAGAATGAGAAGATTTCCTCGCTTTTTCGAGCGCATTTGCAACGTTAATTGTATCAAGTAAAATTATCTCACTAGCCATTACTTCTGATAATTCACGAAAATTTACAATCGGATTTTGACTGCTGTCTCTTAAGATAAAATTTACGTCTTCTAGAAATAAATCGACCGTATTGGTTTCTCCTATTGACACAATGGGCATATTATTCTTTGATGAGTCAGAGTCAGAATCACAAGCCAGAAAGCCCAGACATACGACAAGAATAAAGAATGCATTTTTCATAATTTAATTATATGTTACGATATATAGATTCAAAGATGAAGCAATACACAGCCAGATAAAATAGGGAAGAATTAACAAGCTATTCCATCGCATGAGTTTTCGATTGCTGAATAAAAAATAAGCTACAATGATGGTTAGAAAAAGAATAGAGAATAATGCTATTGAGGGATTTTGAAAATAAAAGAATAATGGGTTCCATGCAACATTAAAAAGAAGTTGGACAACATAAAGAGTGATGATTTTGTTGCGTTTGGGATTTGCTTTGTAAAGAATTGCCATATAAAATGAATAGCAGATCATTATAGTACTCCAAGCAACGCCAAAAGCCCAGCCGGGCGGAGTCCAGGGCGCTTTATGAAGGTTGTAATACCAGTCAGAAGCTACGCCGTCACCGGTGAAAAAGCCTCCAATCGCAAGAGCAGTAAAGTTAAGCAATAAAAAAAATAATACCTTAACAGTCAATTTCATACGAGTTTATTTGAAGCAATTATTTCGTTTAATTTTTCTGTTCTATAATTGAAAATTCGTTGTAAGTTTTGTTTTACAAAAAATCGATAAGCAAGGGGAGCAATTAATGAAAAAGGGATTTTAAAATGTACGATATCTGTCACTAGAACTCCAC
>Ga0206131_10003919_pt1 | contig 16731 bp, 21 predicted proteins | sample Helgoland_Spring_FD_148636 | JGI IMG/M metagenome (GOLD analysis project Ga0206131, IMG submission 148636) | Pelagic subsurface seawater microbial communities from Kabeltonne, Helgoland, North Sea - Helgoland_Spring_Bloom_20160517_1 | ecosystem: Environmental > Aquatic > Marine > Epipelagic ...
GTTGTAGTAATTTAACCACTATTGAACAAGAGGCGTTTTATGAATGCCAAGCTTTAGCGAGTGTAGATTTAACCGACTGCTCTAGTTTAACCACTATTGAGCAAGACGCGTTTGCGTTTTGCTACACTTTAGCGAGTGTAGATTTCGCCGGTTGTAGTAATTTAACCACTATTAAACTTAGGGCGTTTTATAATTGCCAAGCTTTAGCGAGTGTAGATTTATCCGGTTGTAGTAATTTAACCACTATTGGAGACAGAGCGTTTATGGTTTGCGAAGCTTTAGCGAGTGTAGATTTCGCCGGTTGTAGTAATTTAACCACTATTGAACAAGAGGCGTTTATGGGTTGCGAAGCTTTAGCGAGTGTTAATTTCACCGACTGCTCTAACTTAACCACTATTAAACTTAGGGCGTTTTATAATTGCTACACTTTAGCGAGTGTTGATTTCACTGGTTGTACTGCTTTAGAGAGTATAGAAGATGTGTTTGAGAATTGCAATTCTTTAGCGAGTGTTGATTTTAGTGAGTGTCCAAATTTAGACAATATAAGTTTTGAAAATAATAGTTCGTCGTCAGATATAATATTTTTTTACCATAACTCTCTCATTATTAATAATGCATTTTTAACATATGTCCGATTTTATGTTGATGATGATAAAAATATTTATTCTGACACTAATCTACTATTAGGATCTAAAAATCAACTTATACAAAACACACACCCAGACAACATCGATACCATAACTCTAGTTTTTCGTTCTGGCATGTGGAGAGAAAAAAAGGAGGGCGAAGACAGGGTTGTCGCAGGAGATGATTTGGCCAGTAGCGGTCTCTCTATCGGAGGATTTCCCATTACCAAAGCAAATTTATCTGGAGTAAAAGGATTAATCAACAATCAAACAAACGATAGTGAAATAGCCGGACTCAATTCGACCTACCTGCCAAACGGTTGTAAAATAATGAATCGTAGAATATTTGGTCCTGGTGTAGATTTAAAGGATGTTGATTTAACGGGAGCGGAATTTGATTTTTCTAGCGGAGGAAAGGGCGACGAACCTCTTGATCTTTCTGGAGCAGACCTTACAGGATGTGATTTATCTGGAAAAACTTTTACGAACTGTAATTTGTCAGGAACCAATCTCTCTGGTTGTACTATGACGAATGCCAAAGTTGTCTGTAAAAAAACAGAAAAACCCACACCCCCTGATAATAGATACTTTTTTATCCCTAAAAACGGAGTTCAGGTAGATACGGATTCAGACACATACAGTCTCGTACCAGTGGATGACGAATTGATGTTATGGGGTCCCGAGTTAGATGTGAGTGGATTGAAGTTAAACTTAAATACGTTTTTTAAAGGAAAAGATTTGACCGGCATGAATTTATCTGGATTAGATTTCAGAGGACATGATCTTACTGGTACTAAATTTTAAATTATTATAATATTAATCATAAAATTGAACTAAATTAATATTATAAATAAAAAGATAAACCAACTATGCCTTACACAGTAGAACTTGTGTGTTTCAGCTATACCTGTAGCTCGCAAAATGAAGATATAGTAAAAAAGTTGAGATATAGTAATAAAATTTTGCTTCCTCAGGGAGTTTTGTATAATATTAGCCAAGATGAGGAACAAATGGAAAATAAACTTTATTTTAAAGTAAGTCATCTAGAGAGCGGATACGGTAGTGTATGCGGTGTTCATGAATTTACAGCTCCTCCCGGTGTAGTTCATATTCCATATCATATAATGGAAGAGTGTGGTATTCAGGAAGGAACAACTGTAAAAGTCGATTTAGTTGCGCCTGTAAAAGGAACTTTTATGAAGTTGAGATTACATAATAGTAAAGACTTTTCAAAACTTAGTAATCCTAAGGTTGTATTAGAAAAATATCTTAGCAGTGATTATCCTATTGTAACAGAAAATAGAACTATTGCGCTTTATTATGCTGATCTAGATAAGTTGTTTTATATAGATATTGTTGAAACTAAACCGGCCCCTGTGATAGAAATCTTAAATACAGATATTAATGTAGATTTTGATAAGGCATTGGATGCGGTAGATGAACCCGAAGAACCGCCCCCTATGCCTGTAGCGCCACAAGCAAATCAAAATATCAAAATAGCACCAGGAGGGGAGACCAAACAGAATGTTGAGAATGTTTCTAGAAATAAAAAACTACAGCAACATAAGACTACTGGAGGATTTGTCCCATTTTCTGGAAAAGGGCATGTATTGGGGTCTAAATAGTTAGAAAATTGAAATGAATCTTCAACAAGTGTTTCCTTGACATACATGAATAACAAAACCTACAACGACGCCAACAACAAGTCAAACTCATCTCTCGTAATGCGTGACATCACAATCCCAGTAGATATAGATCCGTTTTGCCGATTTTCAGAGAGCTTACTTAATATTATAGGCTTAACGATTCCTAATGATATAAAGGAACGTATTGAAACGAGTTTTAAGGAGACAGATAAGGTTGAAATATTAAATGAGATTTTTCAAAAAGACGATTTACATGATGAACAACAAAACAATAGTTTTAAGGACAACAAAAATATGCCGGAAAGTTTAACAAACATAAATAAAAAAAATCAAAAAACAAAAAAACGACACAAAAAAAAACCTAGCATACCCATCCCGTTTTACGGTCACATTGAAGAATCGTGGTGTAATGGTGTAAGGAAAAACCACGGGCTTTACACACAATGCACAAACAAACAAGAGACGAATTGTCAATACTGTTCTGTATGTAATAAGCAGGCAAATAACAATGCGTCGAAAAAGCCAAACTGCGGAGATATATTTACTAGGAAACAACAATGGACGGAACAACTAACGTATCAACCTGACGGCATGAAACGCGAAATACCTTATGGCAACTTAATGGAGAAGCTAAATATATCTCTAGAGAAAGCAAATAACGAGTGTCGTTTGTTGGGATGGGGAGATATACCAAACTGTCATTTGGAAACGCGAAAGGCGAAAAGAGGGCGACCAAAAACAAAAATAGCAGTCGAATCAGATGATGAAAAAACACCAAAAAAGCGGGGAAGGCCTAAGAAAATCAAAAAAGGCGAACCAACCGACGACGAACTAATAGCTTATCTTTTAGAACAAATGTCATAAGTTATTGTTTGTTAAATGTAAAAAATTTTTTAATTAACAATGAAATATAAAAATAATATATATTTTTATATATGAAGCGAACAATTATAGTATTAGCAAAAAAAAGTGTAAAACAAACAAAGAAAATCACATGGGAAATTCCTAAGAAGCAGAGAAAGATAAAAAAATCATGGACTGAATTAAAATCACAAGAAGTAAAATCAAATAAAAACTAACTTTTTTTATTATATTTTTTTGTATAATAAAAAATATGAATATAAAATTAACCGACTACAGGAACTCTGCTCACTGTTCCTTCAGCTCTATACCAAACTCGTACACGATTAAGAAGAAAATCTTCAGTGACAACCGAACCTTCTTCTACTTTTGTAACTGTAAAAGTAGGTTCGTCATTTATAGTTTGTTCAGCATTTTGAAGCGTTCCTTCCACAAGGTCCTCCCATCTTTTCGTGACCGAAATCAGATTAGTCATGTTACATCCAGTCAAATCGCATCTCGAGAAATTAGGAGGATCTGACTGGTCATAACCACAACCTTCTAAACTTGTAATTTTTAATCCGGATAAATTTTTCCCGGTTAAATCTTTGTTGGCTAGATCAAATCCTGCTTGATTTTTTTCAGCAACTTTAATGCCATCATTTATTGCGATTGTTGCTACATCATTCATAAAATTAAAAGCTTCAAACACTCCAGCCCTGCTCACAAAATCCGCAGCATCATAAGCATCCGAAAATCCATTCACAAAATATACAGCAGCACTAGCGCTTCCAACATGAACCACAAAATCCGCAGCAGCATAAACATCCAAAGCCCCATCCACAAAAGTCACAGCCTTATCCACACCAACCCCATCCACAAAAGTCATAGCATCATACACGTCCAGCATAATTCACAAAAGTCGCAGCATTATCCGCACCAACCCCACTCACAAAAGTCGCAGCATCCGCCACATCCGAAAATCCATTCACAAAAGTAGCAGCATCATCCGCACCAACCCCATCCACAAAATTGTTATACGTAACATCATGCCCTAAAGCAGTTTTAAATTCGTCTAAAATAGTCATTGTTATAAAATAGGAAAATATAAAAAAAAGTGAAAATAATTAAAAAAAAAGTGAGAATTTTGAAGAACGCTAAGAATAAGTAATTGAACGCCTAGCTGAACATGGAGTTTTCGGATTCACAAAATAGTTATACGTAACATCATGCCCGATATAGAAAGTGTTCCGTACATGAAATTTCAGCAACGGTTAATATTGTTGAAATATCTATAGCTCTATGAGGTATGTTCTAGTTGTGTGAGGTATTTTCGAGGTGCCGTTCGATATATGAGATAATACAATGGAACATACATATTTATAACTCTAGAAAAAATATATACAGTGTGATATAAAGAAGAATTTTTTTTTAATAGATTATGTTTTTAGTTTTCTTTTTAGTTTGTTTAAAAGTGGAGAGATAAATAAAAATAAGTAAGATTTTAGTATTAATTTATAAGGTGGTTTTTTGTGGTAATTTGATTATTCCTTTTTAGACCGTTCTTTATAAAATTTACTATTAAATTTTATATTAAAATTATGTTTTAGTTTTGGTAGATAAGTATCATTAGCATATATAGGATAGGATGTTTCAAATGTTTTAATATTTTTAAGCCATTTTGTTACAGGGTTTTTGCTTGTATAAATAGTGGAATACACTTTTATAGGAATGCGATCGGAGTATGGTTTTCTTTGGTCCTCTGCTGAACATTTGGTAATAATAAACGTAGATGACGCAGCTTTATGTTTAATATTCCAATCTGTTTTTGAAACATAGGTAAGAACTTCGTAATCATCTTTTATATAATTCCATGCTCTAAGTGTGATTCTCGGACAACTATGCCACCCCCTAAATTTTTTAGCACACCAAAATTGCTTCTTTAAATACAGTTCTATTCTCAAATTTTTACGATTGAACGCACCTTTTATGAATTGATCCAATACTTTATCCATATTTGTTTTTTTATCCATTCCCGCAAACAACAAAATTTCCCATATTAGTTCTTCAGGTAATTTGTAAAACATTATTATAACATACCATCCAAGTATTATAAAAATTCAATTTTCTCAATAACTTATTGAGACGATATGTTATTATTGAACAATCATATGGAAACATTTAAAAAAGAACTAAGATAGATTGGTGTTCTTATATTAATCTATCTATAAGAATTAATGATTTGATGTGAAAATCTTATCGAGTTAATGTTAAATTCTACAATCGGCTTTCATTCTTTAGATTTAAAATGAACGCGTCATATTTGTAAAATTTTAAGTTAATTATTGTTTCTTTTTTGGTCGTCAGCAATCTATTTTAGCGTTTTTCTTTTTTTTTCTTAATTCTACTTCTCGTCTTCTTTGTTGAATAAGTTTTTTATGTTCTGTTCCACCAACTCTACCAGGACGGGCTTTAATCTCTGTGCGTTTTTTAACACGACTTGCTATGGATTCTGTATCGCTCATATATAATTACATTAACAAATCTCTCTTTAATATATATTTTAAATTTATAATCAAATATTATAATCAAATATTATAATCAAACATTATATGGTCACATATATAACCACATAATATTACATATAAAGGACATCAAATTGTAACCGGTTTTCTAGTTTGTCACCGATTTTCGAGGTCCCTAGGAAAAGAGGTAGATCGCAGCCTTGCTTTATTGTGACATTCTGACGCGGGTTTGAGCAACTGGGGCGCCAGGTTGCGGTGTTTATTATTTTTGTCAATAAACTTTTCTTTTTTCAAAGTCCCTCTGTAAATGTCAGAATTTGTTTGTTCTAGTTTTTACGCATTTTAGCAGAATCTAAAGGTATATCCGTTACATTGATTGGTCATATAAAACAATCAATTATATTTTATATTTGATTATATATATATATATATGATCAACAAAGACGAAATAAAATTCAGAGAAGAAATACTCAAAATGTCTAGTCAATTAAAAAAATTCCACCCAAACATGAAAAAAATTACAAAAGAATATTTAGATAAAATACCAAGTAAAAATCTTCATGACATAGCAGAGAACATACATTTATCAATTAAAGGATACAAATCACAAAAAGCAGGAAAAAGAACAATAAAGCGCGGTAAAAAGAGAAGAAAAAATATGACAAGAAAAATGAGAGGAGGTCAATGGGATGTATTTTTAACAGCTATAGCTGTTATATCAGGTGTATCTATAGTATTATCGAATATGGGCGTAGAACTCCCTGAACCATTAGAATCAATATTTGGAAGACGACCCATAGGTAATCGAAACCCTAGACCAGAGACAATAGAACATACGATCGGTGCTTTTGCGGAAGGTTCATCATCTTTCAGAAGAAGGAGAACGTCTTTTGACACCCGTTCCAACAGACAAAATCCTTCGAGAGTTGATCAGGGGATGAGAAAATGGTCCAGTCGAGCGAGAGAGCAGGTTGAAGTAGGAGACGATACTTGTGGTATATGTTTGGATAAATTATCCAGATCTGGTCGGTTGAAAAAAGGAAGTCGTAGATGTTCGCACAAGTTTCATAAACAATGTATTGATGAATGGCATACGCGTTCTCGAACCTGTCCTCTATGTAGACAGTAATCATTATAGAATAATTTGAAAATATAATTCACAAGAAATATATTTTCAATATAAACTTTTCAGAATAAAACTATAAAATATTTGTCCCTTTTATTTATCTCTCCACTTCAATAATATGAAAACAGATTAAGAATATTAAAAACATGAAAACTAAAACCTAATCACCACTTTACAAGGACTCCACAAATCCTATATCTATACTTCCCTATAAAATTGAAGTAAATCCCAAAAGCTATAGTTATATCATAAACCCCACAAACATATAAACAACCCTCATATACACAACCGAAATAATGGGATACTGGAAGACTAAGAACGGAAATCAATACAATGTCAACCTAGAAGACGATCTTATTAAAGCTATGAAAAAGGCAGGGGCACGATTCTGTTTGATGAGCGACACTCCTGGTATTGCTGATGAAAACAATGAAACCTTTTACCAAACAAAACGAGACAATGACATCACCACAAACAATACAACAAACAATACAACAGACACCTCAACAGACACAGACGAGTCACATAGGGCACTCCGCGAGAGTATTACTGTCGTAACAGAAAACGGAGAACAGGTCACAGGATATGTAGCACATTGGGTTCGAAATTACAACAACCGAACCTCAGGAACAGATATTCAAAACTGGTTTATCTTTCAACCAGGAACATATCCAACGCGGTATATCATAGAAAGACCCAACCACCCAAACAGTGAAATTGTCATTACTGATCTATAAATATCAGTAACATCGCTCTCCTAGCATGGTCTTTATTAAATTTTTTTCTATTATCCACTATCCACTATCCACTATCTACTACCTACTACCACTACCTACTTCCTAATATTCTTGACAAAATAGACATAGCAAAATTAAAATACAAAACAAATCGATGTCGAAACGGCACATTAAATATCTCTCCATGTCCTATAAATGTTTCCCCAAACAAATAATATTCTAACTGAGTAATCAAACATCTATTGTTATTTAATAGCCATGACATAATAATAATAAAATAAATATTCTCAATATTAATACCACATAACCTGTCCAAAAATATCCACATCCACGGCATTAAATACATACCCCACATATGACAAAAAAACCAAAAATACTTTATACGACATACAACGAAATCAGTAATTATATTACAATATATAAGTCATGTGTTTTAAAATAAATTTCAAAAACATTTAACACAATAATACCAACCCTCCAAACACTAAAAAAAACTAATAAAATTCTAATCTATATATATATATCAATAGATGGCATCAATAGCAGCAGAGAAAAAACATCAAGGACCCGGAATCGCAATGATCCCAATGGGACAATCGGTACAAAATATAATAGACGAACAGCCTTTAGTAGTTACACTAACAGGGCGCGATGATGATTTTTTATATCCAACACAGTCAGAAGTATATGATGAAGTAATAATACCAAAAGGCTATGAACAAGTAAGAGACAATACAGAACCGGGAGGCTTCAAAACCAGAAGTGGAACTTCAAATTTCGCTTATTTTTTTAAACATCCTGACCCCGCAAAAAAACCACAAGAATTAGTATTTAGAAGAACAAGAGATAAGGTTATGTTTGAATATTATAATACTCCAAAAGTCAATACAATTGAAGAGAAATATAGACGAGGTAAGATAAGAGAAGATGATGATGCAAAAAGAAGCCGTGTAAATTGGCTAAGATCAGCGCGGTTAAATATAGCACCCAAAATATTTTTTTATGGTTATATTCGCAAACCTAGTCAAAATAGTGGATTATATTTAGCGGTAGTTAGTGAAGGATTTGATACGGATTTACACCATTTTTATAGCGATGTATTCACGCCGGCACGCCAAGGCATACCAGCAGATGCCTTAACGCCAACAGACATAGCTATTCAACGTCAAATAACGCACCAATTAAATACCACAGCAAGAGAAATGGATGTAGTATGTTTCGATATTAAACCATTGAACACTGTAATATCGTATAAAGAGAACGGATGTCATAAAGAAGCATCTCTAGAAAATCCTATTGTAAGATTAATTGATTGGGATGGCGATTACTGTATAAAATATAGGGATCATATGAACGACAGCAAACAAATAATAGAATCAACAACATCTATAGGAAGAAACAACCGCCAAGTGACCCGTTATAAATCAACAAGAAAAAGCAATAAAGAAATAGAAGCTTACATAAGCAATATTATTATGGCAAATCACTTTTTTGTATATTTTGATAGAAATATTTTTGCACAATATTTTAACTCGATAAAACAAGAATTAGAGTCATTGAAACCGACATTAACACAATATTTTTGTAGTTTGGTTTATGGAGATCCTGATATGTTTGGATCTGATGCGGCATCGTTATATCACTTTTTCGCCCGCCATTATTTACAACAACAAGACCATCCAATACAGGGAAGAATTGAAATTTCACCCTTTAAACAGGCAGATAAAAACCGCCGCAACGAAAAACAGGGTCATGCTATGTGTAGAAAACTATTCAGAGAAATGTACAAACGCATTTTCGTAATAAACGCGGCAGAATTGGCAGCACAACCGCAACCACAACCACAACCACAACCACAACCACAACCACAACCACAACCACAACCACTTAGTCCACTTACACCACCATTCACACCACCACAACCACAAGCAGAAGAAAAAAAACAAGTACCGCTAGATCAACTAGAATTAGATCGTTCAATGGCATATGGAGAAGACACGTCTAGTGTTAGTTCTGAAGAAGAAAGTAACAGAAGAATCTTACTTCAACCTAATTCAGACTTTAGATCTCCTGAATCTCGAGGAGGTAAAAGAAAAAAGCGACGTAAAAAGAAAACAAGGCGCAAAACACGCCGAAAAAACAAAAAGCGCAATCGCAAAAATAAACACACCCGCAAACATAAAAAAAAGCACCGTCGCAAAAAAAAGAAATCGCGTAAACATTAAAAAATAACACTACACACAATAAAAATAAAAAATAAAAAAAAATCATATAAACCCTCCGTAAATTATAATGATATACATGTTGTTCTCGGATTCTTCCCAAAATACAAAGCTGTCAAAAGTCTCAAAAGTTCCAAAACTCCCAAAACATCTGGACACAGATAATAGAAACATCACATCTTTTGAGCCTCTAATAAAACCTGACGAATTGAAATCAGGACTACCGATTACAGATTCTATAGCTACTCTTGTAAAAAACACACGGAGAGAAATTCACGATATTATTCATAAAAAATCAGACAAACTTCTTTTCATTGTGGGACCGTGCTCTGTTCATGATATAGACCAGGCTTTAAATTACGGCCGCAGATTAAAACACATAGCCGAAAAGGTAAAAGACAAAATTTTAATAGTGATGCGTGTTTATTTTGAAAAACCTCGTACAACAGTAGGGTGGAAGGGACTTATTAATGATCCATATCTTAACAACACATTCGATGTTAATGAAGGATTAAAACGAGCCAGACAACTTTTATTAAACTTAAATCGCATAGGGATGCCATGTGGCTATGAGGTATTAGACACAATCACGCCACAATATATATCAGATCTAATGTCATGGGGAGCCATCGGGGCCAGAACAACAGAAAGTCAAGTTCATAGACAGATGGTGTCGGGTCTTTCAATGCCAGTTGGGTTTAAAAACGGAACAGACGGTAATAAGAAAATAGCCAGAGACGCAATACTCTCGGCAAAATATCCTCATTGTTTTATGGGAATAACCGACACAGGAGAACCATCAATATGTAAAACAAGAGGCAATCACGATTGTCATGTTATTTTAAGAGGCGGTACAAAATCCCCTAATTTCTACCCATCCGATATTATTGAAATGTCAAACCTATTAAACGAAATATCCTTAGCACAATCTATAATGGTGGATTGTTCACATGGAAACTCGAAAAAAGATTTTAAAAACCAACCAGACGTATTAAGAGCAGTAATAGACCAAATAATAGAACATAAAAACAGACCAGACGCCCAGCCCGCACCCGCGCCAATAATAGGAGTAATGTTAGAGTCCAATATCTATGAAGGCAAACAAAAACTAGATCAATTAAACCCATCGGCACTAGAGTATGGAGTAAGTATTACCGATTCATGTATTAGTATAGACAAAACGGCAGAAATATTGATACATGCGTTTGTAAGATTAGCATCAAACGCTACAACGCCAACACCAACACCAACACCAACACCAACGCCAACGCCAACGCCAAGACCTAATAACTAAACCGAAAACGTTTCACCACAGCCACATGAACTATTGGCATTAGGATTAATGAATTCAAATCGCGAACCCATATAATCAGTTTTCCATTCTATTTTCGTCCCGATTAAATAAAACAAACTTTTACCGCAAACAATCACATCAACAACACCATCGTCATCATCATGGACATCTCCTGTCTCCTTTTCCGTATCTTTTACCCGAAGAGTCATACGTTCGTCTATTTTTAAAGGGTTCTCATCAGTGGGTTCTATAAAATATTTTAAACCATTACAACCACCACCTTTCACACCTATTAAAATATATTTTTTTTCTGATTGATTAGCTATATAACTTAATTGTTGGAGAGATTTCTTACAAAAAGAAATAATACTCATTATAACTAAATCAAATATTAAAACTAAATCAATAAATATAACTAAATTTAACATTATAAAATCCAATAATATAGTATAATGTTAAATCTCTCAGGCCCGTTTAAACAGAATGAGAAGAAACGCAAAAAAGCAAAACAGATCAATGCCGATATTGAAGCATGGAAAGCAACGCCAGTAGCTGATAAAAGAAAAGCATTTATCTATTTCGCATTATCTATTTCGCATTTATCTATTTTACATTTTCACATTTTGTCCATTATTTTTTATCTCTCCAACTATTTTTTTTAATTGCTCAGGAACAAGAGATAAATCTTTATGAACCCAATCAACGGCAGTATTTATATTAATAAAAAATAATGGAACCAATTCAGCAAAGGTGCCTTTATTGCTTAATAATGTTAAAACTTCATCGCGCAACCTTTTCACCTCATCGTCTCTAGCAGGACTACCTAGTTTTAAACATAAATCAAACACATAATTAATTAAATTATAAAACTCAGGACCTTGAAAAGCACCGTTTCTAATCATTTGCTCAAAAAGTTCTACATCTAAACCTTCTTCAATACTAACTCTAAATGCACTACCTTTCTTTAAAAAGAAACTAAGTTTATGCCTCATTTCACGATATAAATTTACAATCCAAACAAAATCAGGCGGCGTGGCTAAAACCTTTTCATAAAGCAAATCGCGCCATGCTCTATGAAAGCATTCGTGTATTTGTTCTCGAATACGAGTATCGTCTATCTCTGTAGTTTTTTTGTCACTCATTATAAAATATATCTAATAACTAGTTTAAATAAAAGTTGGAGAGATAAATAAAATAATTAATTTAAAAAATAAATAACAATGTAATCAATAACTCATGACTATTATAGCAGAGTATATTTGGTTAGACAGCAAAAACAACCTTCGTTCTAAAACGAAAATCTTCAACACAATAGTAACACCTAACAATTTATCAACAACTTTAAAAACATTTCCTGCATGGAATTACGATGGTAGTTCAACAGGACAGGCAACGGGAGAATATTCTGAACTTATTTTAAAACCATGCGCTTTCTATAGAAATCCTCTCAAATCTACTACTCCGCACAATTCAAAACTTTACTTTTTAGTATTATGTGAAACGTATGATTCAAAAGGAAATCCAATGCCGTCTAATAATCGCGCCCGGGCAGCAAAAATATTCATGACAGAACAAGCACAAGAGCATAAACCTTGGTTTGGAATTGAACAAGAATATTTTTTAATAGGTGGAAAATTTCCGCTACAGAGAAATATCCGAAAAGGCGAGGCCCCAATAGAACAGGGACAATACTATTGTAGCGTAGGAACCAAAAACGCATTCTATAGAGAAATAGCGGAAGAGCACATGGAAGCGTGTTTGGATGCCGGTCTAAACATCAGCGGAATTAATGCGGAAGTAGCACCATGTCAATGGGAATATCAGATAGGACCATGTAAAGGTATAGATTCAGGAGATCAATTGTGGATCTCTCGTTGGCTTATGGAAAGAATATCGGAAAAACACAATGTAGTGGTAAACTGGCACCCAAAACCATTTCAGCATATAAATGGAAGCGGCTGTCATACAAATTATAGCACAGAAATAATGCGACAAAAAACATCTGAAAATAAAGGACTCGTAGCTATATTTGAGGCTATAAAGAAGTTGGAAGAAACACACGCTGAACATATGGAAATATATGGTAAGGACAATGACAAAAGAATGTCAGGACAATATGAAACATCATGTTATGACAAATTCATATTTGATGTTAGTTGCCCAGTAAATAGAGGTGCTTCTATAAGAGTAAGTTATGATACAATAAATAATGGATGTGGATATTTTGAGGATCGTAGGCCGGCATCAAATATGGATCCATATCTAGTAACAAGTAAATTATTTGAAAGCACAGTACTAAATAACGACTAAATAAATAGTATTTTAAAAAATAATATTTATTATAATTGAACATTAAGCACGAATATACTATGATGTATTGTATTATTTAAGCACGCATAGATTCGCGCAATTTCATTACTCTTTCACGAAGTTCCTCTCTGGGCATTTTTTTTTCACGGGCTTCTTCCATAAGTTTTTTCATAGATTCGCGGTATTCTTCCATTTTCTTTTTGCGCTCTTCAGGGGACATTTTTTTCATGTTCTTACGACGTTCTTCCATTTTCTTTTTGCGCTCTTCAGGGGACATTTTTTTCATGTTCTTACGACGTTCTTCCATCTTCTTTTTGCGCTCTTCCATACTTTTTTTCATTCTTTCTTTTACACCGACAGGCATATGTTTCATTGTCTCTGTTCTATATTCTTCCTGAAGTTTCTCCATTTTTTCCCTAAATTCCTCTCCGGACATTTTTTTTTCACGATTTTCTTTCATTAATTTTTCTCTCTTTTCTCGGTGGTCATCTCTAAGTTTTTTCATAGCTTCTCTATGGGCGTTTTCACTCATTATAAAATTACAATATATAAAATATATTACAAATAAATTATGGTATATAATAGTTCTAAATAATAAGCCTAAAATAAGCCTAAAATAAGCCTAAATAATAATCTAAAGCAACATAATCTCAATTAAATAAGTAGCACCGGAAGAAAGCGCTGCAAAAAATAAGATAGTTCCTAACAAGTACATGCTCTTTTTAAAGGGAGGAATGGTAAAAGTAGTTTTGCCAAATTTCCCCATATTATAATGTATAATTGCCTCAACAAAAAAAAAGGCACTGGTCACTACAAATTGTATAATAGAAACGTAAAGAGGATTCAATTCCATTATACAATTTATAAATAATTTAAATTAAGCTACAAATATTTAAATTAAAATATATTGTATCTTACATATTAAAATGACGCATGTATTAGTTGATTGTCCGCACTGCAAACTACCAATCTTCGTCTTTAGAAAAGATTTTAATTGTTGTATTTTCAGACATGGCGTGTTTAAATCAACATTACAACAAATAGATCCTCATTTGCCTAAACCTCATTGCGATTATTTAAAACAAAATGACCTTATAATAGGTTGCGGAAAACCTTTTAGATTAATCAACAAAACACGCATAAACAACACGAACAATACAAGCAATACAAACAATACAAACATTATAGCAATTCCATGTGGTTACATTTAATTATCTCAAGAAATCTTATATGAAATACGACACATACAAAAATCTGGTTATGCATAAAAGTATAAAAGAATTAATACTTTATAATAAAGCTGTTTTAGTAAGTTTATTAGCTACAGCAGTAGATATATTAGTAATGTATTTATTAAATAAGCAACAAAACAGACAAAAACAACAAAAGCAACAACCCTCCCTTATAATTAATGACAACGTGGCCATAGGCGTTTCATCACTATGTGGTTTATTAATACAATTCATAGGGCAAAAATATTGGACATTTAAAAATCAATCATCTAGTAAGCATGAACTATTAAAACAGGTAGGAATGTTCTTTACTTTAGAAATATCTCTTATTATTTGTGTTATATTGATATTTGACCATGTTTATAAATATCTCTCCGGTAAATTCGACAAAATACCAAAAAGTTGGCGCGAAAGTAAACTAGGAAGCTATATATTTAAACCCCACTCACACCCCAAACCCCAACTAACAGAAATAGGTCGCATATTATTAAAATCATGTATAGTATTTTTCACATTTAATTTAATTTCATATCCGTTATGGAGATTTGTAATTTTCAACTAAAATAAAACCCCAAAATTAATTTAATAAAGAAAATTATTTTTTCTGTATTAAATATACGTTCTGTGATACAGCCATTACCTTAGAGATAAATACTTTTAAATGGTAGATGTAAAACGATATAAAGATAATCTATAAAATTATACCTACACCAAGGAAGCCTATTTATACACTACCAGGAATTCCGCATTACTACAAATTTCTACATACCATACAAAACGTATGATGCCGTTATACTTGACACTTACCAAAATTGAAATGGATTTTACATTATAAGAGGAACCATAGAAATAGCACAGAGAAGCAAAAGTCGCACAGACAAGCAACAAAATGTAATCGACAAAAATACCTCATGGCGTTATCGTCTAATGGTTAGGACGCTGGTCTTTGAAACCAGTAATTCGGGTTCGAATCCCGATAATGCCTACACCAGTGTTCCCGAGCGGTCAAAGGGGGTGCACTTAAGATGCATTGCATATGCTTCGTGAGTTCGAATCTCACCACTGGTATTGGGGAGCACGGACCGCACGCACACACACACACAACACACACAACACACACAACACAAACATTCCCATATAGTCTAGATGGTTAGGATACTCCGCTTTCACCGGAGCGACCCGGGTTCGAATCCCGGTATGGGAAGGCTGGACGCGGCATTAAACTACGCAACAGGTAAAGATGTAGGTGATATAAAAGGTAGCCAAAGACAAGATTATCATTTGGGAGCACGGAAATCCAACATAGCTAACAGCTAAACTTTAGCACCAGGCAATTATAAGGTAGTAGATGATTGAAATTAGTATGATGGATTCAGGGAGCACGGTTAAATTGTCAACTTACAGCAAAACAATCAAAAACATTAAGACTCAAAATCTTCCGCCATTGCGCTTCGCAGGTTCGAATCCTGCCTAGGGTGTATGCCCTAGTATGCAAGAGGTCAAAGCAGGTTTGTTATAATGTTGACAGCAAATTTATTCCTTAGTCAGACGGTGACACCACAGCGTTCATGCTGGAGGACCTGGTTCGAGTCCGGGAAGGATGGGGAGCACGGAAACATACGCCAATGTAGCTCAGTCGGCAGAGCGCGCGCCTTTTAAGCGCGTGGTCCTGGGTTCGATCCCCAGCATTGGCAGTGTAGAAAAAAATTTTATTTCAAGGCTATTTTCCCGTAGTCTGGCCGATCGGGGCGGATTCAAGATCCGCTGGGCGTTATTGCCCCGCGTAGGTTCAAATCCTACAAATAGCAGAAAATATAAAATATAATAACCGCCAACGTAGCTCAGTCGGTAGAGCGCAAGCCTTTTAAGCTTGTGGCCGTGGGTTCGAGCCCCACCGTTGGCAGTGGAGGAAGAAACAAGGCAAGGGCAATGTTTTCTAATAGCAAAATTTTAAGATAGCTTAGTGGCTAAGCGTAGGACTCAAGCTCCTTCTACGTTGGTTCAATTCCAACTCTTATTACAAAAAAGAAAACACCAAACGGCCGCTTGGTCTAGTGGTATGATTCTCGCTTTGGGTGCGAGAGGTCGGGGGTTCGATTCCCCCTAAACCCCGTGTGGTTAGGATAACCATACACTGCCTTTATAGCTCAGTGGTAGAGCGTCAGTCTTGTAA
>Ga0206131_10003922_pt1 | contig 16722 bp, 21 predicted proteins | sample Helgoland_Spring_FD_148636 | JGI IMG/M metagenome (GOLD analysis project Ga0206131, IMG submission 148636) | Pelagic subsurface seawater microbial communities from Kabeltonne, Helgoland, North Sea - Helgoland_Spring_Bloom_20160517_1 | ecosystem: Environmental > Aquatic > Marine > Epipelagic ...
GTCCCCCACATCAATGGAAAAAGGTTGATTCATATAGATTAAAAGTTCAACGTAAAAATGAAATATTGGTGGGAAATAGAGTAACGCTGTCTTGTAATTTACCAACGGGTGGTATAGAAAATATAGTAATGACAAAAACAGGAAATAGACCAAGTAAGGGAACAATGAATGAGGCACAATGTGTAGCATTTGCGAAAAAACACGGATATTGGATAGGAAGAGGTAGTTGGAGTCATTTAACACACGGTTGTGTTACACACGGAACATATCAAGATACTCATATGTGGTATAATAGAAGAAATACAGCGGGAAGAAATTGTGCTTCATCATCACATTGGTGTGTAAACAAAGGTAAATCAGGTGGAAGTTGCGATTCAAAAGAATTTGGTTGGACTGATAAAAAAGGTATAGCCGATTATAAAAAGCAATGTAAAGCACAAGGAGGAAAACCTAGCAGTAAGAGTTGTTTAAATACAAATTTTGAAAAATCAAAATATTATAAAGATGGTGGTGATTTAGATTGGACTGGATTGAAATGGTTTGGTTGGAATTCAAGAAAATGGCCTATTGATAAATGTGCGAAAAAATGTGATGAAAAACCTGGATGTAATAGATTTTCATTTGGAGCAACAAATGCTTATGGTGGATGGGGATTGGGTTGTAGAATATCAACGGGAACTTATAATAAAGGATTTGCTCCAGTCACAACAGATAGATATAAATCACACGGTTGGAGATGGTGGAATACAAGTAATTTATGGGGAGGTCAGATATATGATAGAAAAAATACAAAACATAAACCAAACAATTACAAAGTATATGAATACGTTGGTGATTTCAGAGATACAGGACGTCGTGATTTGCCGAAATATAGATGGAGAACAGCAAGATGGGGTAAAAAAGGAGATGCTTATACGTGTGCTTGGAGATGTAGAAATCATAAATACTTTGGATTACAATGGTGGGGTCAATGCTTCTGTGGAGATAGTTATGGTAAACATTATCAACATACTCGTTCAGGTAAAAATCAAGATTATCAACATAGACATAGATGGTGGACTTACTACGGTGGTTGGAGAAATAAAGTATATAGAACACCAAGAGCATCTAGAGATAAATGGAAGACTTGTGCCAAATATGGTGGTGTATGTGAATTACCACAAGGTGGTAGTGGTAAATATATAATGAGATTTGGTAAAGGGAAACAATGGACGCAGTTCCAAGCTAAAAAGAAGAAAGAAAAATGTAGTCCATTTGGAAGATGGGGCGTTGAAAATCCATTGGGTTCCAAAGGGTCTAAATTTATATACAGTGGAAATCGGCCACAAGCACAAGCACCAAAAAATGCACAAGAATGTAGCAGACATTTAGCAGCAAGAGGAGCAAGAATGGGATGGAGAGGTTCTTGGAGTAGTATTCCACACGGTTGTTTTACATACAATCACTGGTGGTATAGAGGAAGATGGGGTGGTTGGAATAACAGTAAAAGCAGAGGTAAAAAATGCGGAACAGGATGGAGAAACAGATGGATATGTATTAATGATAAAAATAAAGGACAAAAGAAAATTGAAGCGGGTGTTTGTCAATACAAAAAATTCTAAAATAATTATTATATTAATTAAAAAATAATAATTATAATATATATTATGAAATACTCAAAACATATTTTAATGGTATTAATACTTTTAGCATTTTCAATATATGGAGCATCAAATCCAGAAGCATTTACACTAATGGCAGAAACAGGAGGAGTTCCGGATGGAGAAAAAGGCGGATTAAAAAAAATAGGTAGTTCAGATAATGCTAAGATGTGTCAAGATAAATGTATAGCAATGAAAAATTGTAAATATGTAAATAGACCAGCACATTTAAAAGATGGAGATAGGGGCGATTGTTATATATCAACGGATTTCGATCAAGAATTAGCAGGTAATTTAAATAGTGGCAATGGAGGGAAAAAAATGACTACATGGACAAATAAATTATATGTAAAACCAAAAAGACCCGAACATGTACATTCAGGCGGAGGGTATAACTTTTCAAATAGAAATCAAGCAAAAGCTTATTGTAAAAAGAAAGGATATAAATTATGTCATAGTAAAGATTTAATAAAAAAGAGAAATGGAGCTGAAAATGTATGTTATTCAGGATGGACTACGGATAAAAGAGGTTGGTGGGTAGGAAGATGGAGAGGATGGGGTTGTGGAGGACATTGGAGAAGATATTGGAATGGATGGAGCCGTTATGGAAGGTCAGGGGCTCACTGTTGTACTACTTAAATAAATTCTAATATAATATTATAAATGGCAGATCAAGCTTTTGATGTTACTGTAAATATAATACTAATGGTTGTATTTTTACTTATAATATTATACATGTTATTTTCAATACCCGTGCAAAAAGTGTATCAAATTAATTTAAGACAACCGGATGGATCTTAAATTACCACCAAGCATTTGTACGAAAATAAAATATTATATCTTATAATATTATATATATCAAATGAATATTATTAATATTTTAGCGTTAATTTTATTTGGAATAGGAATTGTATTAATATTAGATACGGACAAATTTAATAATAAGAAGGTAAGATTAAATGTAAAGAAACCAATAAGTAATGAAGGTATGTCCAACGCTGAAAGGGACAAAAAAGAGGAAGAATTAGCACAAGAACAAGAACAACATTATAAAGCAAGAAACATGCAATCAGTGACTAGTGGTGCTTCGAAAGAAAGTGATACTTTAAAATTGGTGGAAGCAAAAAAGTCGGGTGGAAAACAAAAATTAGTAGCAGAAGTATCTGTTTCTGATATGTCGGCTAGTCAAATAGCAAAAGAAGTAGAAAAATGTAGAGTTATAGATGAGACAGGTAATTGTGATAATTTAATAGGAACTCATTGTGGTTATTGTTTATCATCAAATAAAATATTATTTGGAGATACGAGTGGTCCAAAAGTAGATGTATGTAAAAAGAATTCACCGGGTAAACAAGATTGGTGGATTCCCCCAGGTCAAAATGCTGGACCATTATGTACTGAAATGAAAGAGCGGGCGATTTGTAGAACAATGAAAGATTGTGGAGATAGAGGAGGTAATAAAAGCATTTGTGCTTGGTGTCCTGTAAAAGGAACGGGCATGGTATATAAAGTAAATCCACAGACAGGAGGTTTAGAACCAAAATATGCCGATAAAGATAAATGCGATTGGCCTTATAAAGGAATAGATACTGTTTGGCGTAATCCAGTATGGCATGGCTGGGATGGTAAAAAATCAGATACTAGAACATATAGAACTGTATATTATCCATCATCAATTCTTCATAGACCAAGAGAAAGTCACGGTTCATATATTACAAGTTATGGCGGTTCATTAAGAAAAGGATTTTCAAAAGTAAAAGCACAAGGTGGAAGATATGCGGTATGGAATTCATCAAAAAGTATGTATGATTATCATCGTGCCGGAAGTTCAAATAGAAAAAATACAAATGCTATATATAGAGTAGATAATTGGACCTCTGTAAGAGAACAAACTGGAGGAGGGGTCAATTCCGTAAAAATGGCTTTAGGAGGAGGAGATTGTGATGCAGATTCTGATTGTCCAACAGGAATGAAATGCGGACAAAGAGGAAGTAATTCTCTTAAAGGTTTAAATATACAATCAGGAACTAAACATCATAAAGATTATTGTTATGATCCAAATTTAGCAGGTATATTAGGACCTTTAGTTCCACAACCAGAATGTAAAACATTTAATCAGCGTTTTCCTTGTATGACACCAAATTTATTAACTGGTCCTCACACAACAGCTTGTTATCAAGATTTATGGAGTAAATCAGGATGTGATGGAAATGTTTCTCAAAGAGCAAGTTCAACAGCAGAAGGAAGATCCGCGATGAAAACTTGGAATTCAATTAGTTATATCAATGTATTAAATAATATGAAAGGTATGTTTAATAAAATGGGTTCAAATAATTATAAAGTGGCAAAACAAGCAAATATGGTGTGTAAAGGAAGAAAGGTTAATCCTTGTGAAGCTAGATTTTATAGTAAATTTAGAAAGAAATCTCGTCCCACCGATTGTATTGATAAATTATATAAAGATTCGGGTTGTACCAAAAAAGGAAAATTATATAGAAAAAATTTAAGTAAATGGAAAGGACAGAAAGGTGGGGGAATACCAAGTGGATGGGAAGAAGGTCAAAATTATAACTGGACACCAGAACAATATTTGGCAAAACTATCTGCTATAAGACAGAAAGCTAGTTATAATAAAAGACGTATGGGTGATGGTAGAAATGTAGCTAAATTACAGGGTTATGCTGACAAAGCAATATATTATAATGAAATGTGCTACGGACAGACACCATCGGTCCCAACTATTAAATCAAAAGTAAAACCTTGTTGGAAAGATTTTGTAGAAATAATGACACGAGCACACGGAGTTACATTATCAGGCGACCAAAAATCATTGGTATTTAATAAGAAAAATGTGAATGTCGCAACTTCATATATGAACGATAATAATATTTATAGAAGAACAATGGGAAATGCTAATAGGTTGGGTCAAGGATGGGGAGGACAGAAAACAGTAACACAAGCAATGTATGAGCGACCACACTTTCCATACTGGCAATTTTTGGGAAATAGTAAAAAAATATATACAAAAGACAAAATCAAATGGAAAGATTTTGTAAGACGTATAGTAAAATTACCAGGTATTAAACATCCAAACGCGGATGCCATATATATGGATGAATGGACTGCTTGGACGAGATTAATGAAAGATTATAAAATTAATCCCAAAGCAAACGCTCATCAACCAGTTGGTGGTAAATGCGCTAGTTGTGATTTAGTTCCTTGTGGTCAATGTCAAGCAGGATGTTCTTCTTCTGCTTGTCCTACAGGAACGAGAAACGCTTGTGCTAATGGAAATAGAGGAAAAAGACCAAGATTTTGTATTGTTCCACCAGCAAATGTATTAACAAGACAACATTGGGAAAATCCAAAATTTCCATATTGGGCTTTTATGCGAGTATTATCCAGATTAGAAAAAGGATAAATAATATAATTCGGTATTATTTAAAATTAAAACTTTAAATAATAAATATACATGGAAAACTTATGGAATTTGATAACAGGGAATTCGCGATCTATTAAAAAAGTAAATTTTGAAGACATACAACAAATATTCATGACAAACCAAAATTCTTTATTAATAAACACATTATCAGAAAACGAACAATCTTGTTTGATTAAAGGAACAGTATCAATACGGGACGAAATTAGATTAATAAATGAAAATATGAATAGGTCTTCTATAAAAATAATTGTTTATGGTAAAAATACGAGTGAAACGTCGCCATATAAAAAAGTAGAACAGTTAATGGGATTGGGATTTTATAATGTTTATTTATATCCGGGTGGATTATTTGAATGGTTATGTTTACAAGATATATATAGTTCTGAAGAATTTCCAACAACATGTAAAGAACTTGATATATTAAAATATAAACCAGTATCAGCTTTTACTTTTAGATTAAAAGATATAGATTAAAATAAAATATATTTTTCAAATTGGTCGTCTACATTAAAATTAAAATCAATATTTAAATTTGTAGTATGAGTTCTTATAAAAGAACTGATTCTATCCCTCCATTCTTCTGGTAATTTATTTTCATAATGTTTATCTCCTTCAATTTTTAACAATGGTGTATTTAATTTATCAGATAAAAGCCATTCTTTATGATAATTATCTAATTTTTGCAAATATTCTTTGCTAATACTTTCTTCGCCTTTTCTGTTTCTAATCTTAATTCTATTGAAAGAATTTCCTACATCCGTATTCACATAAATAATACCAGTAATCATCATATCTTTTTGAAATTCATTATACCATCTTAGATAAACTTCATAGTTAATTTTATCTATAATTTTATCATCATATAACATTTTACAAAATACAAATTTATCGGTATGAACGGATCTTTCAATAATAAAAATTGTTTTTGATGAAGTTAATAATGCTCTCCTTATTTGAGAAATCCTAGAAATCAAAGCATTTATTTGAAAACAAAATCCATATTTATGATTGTCTTTGTAATATTCCTGAATAATATTACTACCCTCGTCATTTTTTATACTAATCCAATCTTCAACTGGTTCAGGTAAAAATACTATTTTATATCCATAAATTTCTAACTTTTCCTTTTCCAAATATTTAATCAAAGTTGATTTTCCAGAACCAACATTACCTTCTATAGCAAAGACATAATTATCCATTAATATATATAGTACTATAAATTGATTTAAATTAATTTTGTTAATATATTATAAATCATGGATCTAACACAAAAGAAATTAACTAAAAGCGAATGGGAATTCTTGGAGCAACCTCTAGGCCCCAATGAAATGAAAATTCTTAAATTAATAATGAAAGGTAAATGCGATGTTAATATAAAGATGAATACATCGAAGAGTCTATTATCTTTTATAAAGATAAATGACAATCTTGACGCTTTTCATTTTTATTGTTATCAAAAATATTTTATGAGTATGATAAATAGAGCAAAAGATAAGTATGGTGTGAATTTTGTTCGTCCTTTAAAAAAGAAAAAGAGCTTGGAAATGAAGAAAAAAGATTTAATTCGTATAAAAAATATAGACAAGAAAATAGACAATATAAAAAACGATTTATACGAATATATCTTATTAGACAACGTTGTTTCATTTTTGAAAACTAAAGATATTCGTTATTATTATACATTGGTTCATTTATTAGGAAATAATATAGAATTTACAAATGAATATGTTGTATGTTTTGTAAAAGGAATATTAGAACAGTTTAAAAAAAGCGATAATATAAAAAAAGCAATTGTTGATGCACATAATGTAATTGAAAGAAATAACGAATTAATCAAATATTCAAATATAGAACTGTATCAACATCAAAAAGAGTTGTTCTCTATATATAAAAATAATAAAGACCCCCTTCTATGTTTATACCAAGCACCAACAGGAACGGGTAAAACATTATCACCAATTGGTATAAATAAAAAAATTATATTTGTATGTGCCGCTAAACATATTGGATTACAATTGGCAAAATCGTGTATATCATTAGAAATACCTATAGCAATTGCTTTTGGATGTAGAGATGTCTCGGATATTAGATTACATTATTATGCTGCCAAAGAAATAGTAAGAAACAGAAGAACAGGAGGTATATATCGGGTTGATAATAGCGTTGGTGATAAAGTTGAAATTATAATAAGTGATATACAATCCTACTTATATTCAATGCGATATATGATGGCATTCAATGAAACCGAAGACTTGCTTTGGTATTGGGACGAACCAACAATTACTTTAGATTATGAAACACACGAATTTCATGAAATATTAAAGAAAAATTGGAGAGAAAATGAAGTGCCAAATATTGTATTATCTTCTGCTACACTCCCTGCACAGGAAGACATATTTCCAATGATAAGGAATTATAAATCTAAATTTCCAAAAGGTAGTATTCAAAATGTAGTAAGCTATGAATGTAAAAAGACTATTCCATTAATAGATACAAGTGGATTTACAGTGATGCCACATTATACATTTACAGATGTAAAATCTATTAAAAAATCAGTAAAACATCTTGAAAATAACAAAACAATAATGCGTCATTTTGATATGGAAGAAATTTCAAAATTTATAAAATACGTTCATAAAAAAAATATAATAAAAGAAAGATTTAAATATGACAATTATTTTCAAGATATAAATGAGGTAAATGTTATATCAATAAAATTGTATTACCTCAAATTATTATCAAAATTAAAGGAACAAGAATATGATATGGTTCATAAGTATTTGATGAAGAAAAGAGAGAAGAAATATGAATCAACTATAAAAATAACAACAGAAGATTCACATACGTTGACAGATGGACCAACTATATTTATAACTAATAATGTTGAAAAAATAGCGAAGTTTTATTTGAAAATAAGCAATATACCACAAGATGAATTATCAAATATTTTGAAAGTAATCGCTCAGAATAGTATTTATAGCGATCAATTGGAAGAAATTATAGCATTAGAAAAGGAAAGAATAGATAAACAACAAATGAGTAAAGATAAAGCAGAAAAAGATGCTGCTTTTGGTGGAAGAGAAGAACAAGAATTAGAATTTTATAAACAACGGCTTGCGGATGCGACATCTAGAATTCAGTCCATTCATTTGTCTAAAAAATATATACCCAATACAACATCGCATATAAAAAGATTTGGTAAAAAAGAATCAAATAGAATATTTACAAGTGAAATTGATGATACAACTGTTGAAAATATAATGTTGTTGGATATTCCGGATGTTTGGAAAGTTTTGTTATTGATGGGCATTGGTGTATTTATAAAACATGAATCAATTCGTTATATGGAAATTATGAAAAAATTAGCAGAAGAACAAAAGTTGTATTTAATTATAGCAAGTTCTGATTACATATATGGAACAAATTATCAATTTTGCCACGGTTATTTAACCAAGGATTTAACTGAAAGTATGACGCAAGAAAAGATGCTACAGGCATTTGGCAGAGTTGGAAGGCGGGATTTACAAAAAGATTATTCAATTAGAATTAGGGATGATAGATTAGTAGAAAAATTATTAACCGTTGAAGAAGATAAAATCGAGGTTAAGAATATGAATAAATTGTTTGGATAATCAAAAAATTTATAAAAATTATTTTTTAATCTGTATTATTTTGAGTTTGTATTCTACTTTCAAAAACTTCTAGCAAAGTTCGTATTTCTTCAATCCGGGTTCTATCTGGTGCTGATATTGTGAAACCCCTTATTGCTTGTTCCAATATACCGTTCATTTGAATCCACCTGTTATATCTTTCTCTTGTTAAATATTGTGGGTCGCCCAATGCTCCATTTAAAGCCGTGATAAAAGTGGCAAGTGTCTCTCCAAGTATTCCTCCTCCAATAATTGTGGTTCTAAAAAAATTAATTGTTTCTTGCCTATCAAGACCTCGTAATTGACCCAAGTCTGCTCTGATTCGACGAACGCGAGGGAGAGGTCTTCTTCTTCTTCTTCTTCTTCGTTCTCTTCTCTCCTTCATTTCTGCTTCATAATTTTTCCATACTTTTCTACCTGCTTTTCTTTTGCGCGTCTTTTCGAGGTTTCTTTTTTCCGCGGCGTATTTTATAGCAAACAAAAGTTTCCTTTTATCTTTATGGTCTTTATTGTATTCGTCGGAAGACTTTTTCTTCTCGTCAGTATTTTTTGTTTCCATATCCATCAATATGGGTTTGCCGTCGTCGCCGGTTTCAACATAAAAAATATCATCCCCCTTGTTATAAATTGTCAATAAATCTTTATGGTCTTGTGACCTTAATTTATCTTCAAGTAATTTCAATTCACGATCTATTTCTTGGTGCTTTCTTTTTAAAGTTTTTCCAGACATAAATCTACCTATTTTTGCTCTTTTAAGAAAAGCTAAATTTCTTTTTCTTTCTAGTAAAGCGTTGTAGTTCTTTATCAATTTGTCGCCATCTTGTTCTGCTTTGAGGATACGGTCAGTATTTACTCTATAAGCACGTTCATTGACTTTCAACTCATCATTGTCGTCTTTCGCTCCACCTCTTTTTTTACGCGTCTTTTTCTTGCGGCGTTTTCTTCTGCGAGTTTTTTTAGGTCTATTCCATTTTTTTAATCTTTTTTTACTACATAGTGTCGTGTTAATTTGTAATTTTCTAGTTAAGTTGTGTAATTTTTTAAGCTTTCGCTTGGTTCCCTTGTAACATATCATTTTCTTTTTTATTTTTTTTTTCGAACATCGTCTTTTCTTTCTACCTCCCGTCCAACCCTTTCCTGACCTTCCAGATGCTTTCATATCTTCCTCTGCTTTTGGATTTTTGAAAGGAACGGTTAATGTAGCAAGAACGGCTTCATTGGTGAGTGGTGACTGGGACAAATAACGGGATGTAGAATCAACCTCGGCGGGTGTTGTAAGAGATGCTTGAAAGTTGGGCCCGACGCGGGGTGGCTTATAAGGATGTGTTTCACGGGGTTTTTTTGCTTGAAATTGTTCCTCGCTTAATAGGTTTTCCGAGTAATGTGTTGGGTGCCTTTTCTTTTCAACAACACCGTCCTGAACGTATTTAATATCAAAGTCACCATTAGCATAATTTTTACCAGTTGCTATGGCTTTGAAATACTGTGGGTCGCCTTTTTCCATGTCCCATTTAACATAGAAAATGGTGCCTTCTAACACGGGTCGTTTTGTTAGTTTCTGTTTTTTAGCTGCTTTTCTAGGCATGGTTCAATATATATTATAATTATATTATATATGCCTTCATTGAAGAATTCTTTATTAGAATCATTTTATTTGATTTTTATGTTTCTTTTTTTTAAAACAAGTATAGATTTTAATGTATTAATCTCTCCTAAAGGTTGGTTATTCGAACATTTAATAGGAGATGAATATGGATTAAGAATATGTCCGTTTGGGCGAATAGCGATATTTGCTTTAATATTTGTTTTAATAGCAAGACATTATTTTGAAATACCAGAGAATTTTGTGATATTTGCTTTAATGGTTAGTTTTGTTTTATCTTTGATGAACTTGAACGCAGTAGTTTATTTAATACCGGTTTGGCTTGTAGAAATGTATTTTATATTAAAAAAATAGCTGTTTTTCTCTCCCCAAACACTGAAAATATAAATTGAATTTAATTTTATAGAAATAAATAAAATTAAATATAAGATGATTAAATCCCACCAAGCAAAGATTTGGAAAGAAGCCTTTAAATTTTGGAATAGAGTGAATATTGAGAATAGGAAAAGTATAGCATTTAATGGAGAGTTTTATTGGGCTTTTGGAAGAATACCTGAATTAAAAGAAAAACAATCTGTCTTCTCAGTAGGAAGAGTAGTTGAAAAAAAAAATAACACTAAATGATATAATGAATACTTGTAAAATTTCAGTATATTTAGCATATGCCATGGCAATTTATTGTATAGCCAGTATTTTCTATTTAATAGCAACAAGATCAGTAGGAACGCCTTTTAAAGACAGTTTATCAGAAAAACAATTGAAAATTAAACACGAATCAGCAAGTGTTAGAAGAACTATTTTTTATAGCGGGGTTGCTATTGGTATGGTTTCTATGTTTATTTTTAGACCTTTTTCTAGATGCTAAGATTTTTTCGACAGTAGTAACATTTCTTCTAATTAATCTAACTTCGCAATCAGTAAAAATCCAATTGTAATTTTTTAATAGTTTTAAATCACGAAAAATGATATGATATTTATTAGGGCAATTGTCGGTTAAAAATTCAACATCGGTATTGATCTCCTCTTCGATATTCTCATCGCCTCGTTCGCTCAAGCGGGTGAAAGAAAGGTGTCGATTACGTTCCATTGTATTATTCCAATAATCTGAAAGAGATGCAACTTGTTTTCTTTTATTTTCAAATTTACCATTATTCTCACAGCTGGCGTTTACATATCTTACTCTCCAAAAAGGAGTTCGGTATAAAAATTCTTTTATAAGAACATCATATTTATCACGACGGTAAGTAGGGTCAAATTCAAAAATCAAGGATTGTATATTTCTTGGCAATGTATTCCACAACGACATATTAATATTAATTATATCATTTAAAAATATAATTAATTCAATTTAAAATTCCTCGTCACTTTTATAACCTTCGGTTCCTGTTGATTCAGATCTTTTTTTAATTGAACTTATATATGATTTTGAATGTAATAAGGACTTGCGATGTTTTAAATAATTATTCGAGGCGTCATTTGAATTATTTTCGTCTTCTTCTTCTTCTTCTTTTTCTTCATCTAGTCTTTTCATTTTTTCTATTTCATTTCTTTGTCTAGAAACAGCATTACTAAGTAACATTGATGGAATACTTCTAGTAATCTTAAGTGTTGAAGTTGGAGAATTTTCATCTTTTTCTTGAATAACAATATCAATATTTTCATCGTCGTCGTCGTCGTCATCTTCGTCATCGTCATCGCCAGTATCTTCGTTTTCTATACTATAATTATAATTATGTTCTAAATGAGAGAAAAATTTATCATAATCAAGTGTTTCAACGCGACAACAATTAAATATTCTAAAGAATTTAATACAACAACATCGTTTTTGTGAAATACCTGGGTCATTCTTCTGAGTATTAATGCCAAATTTCCATTCAGTATTATTGGAAATATTTATTTCTTTCCAATTATTCAATAATTCATTATTGAAATGATTTACATGAAATTTAGTTCGTATTTTATTGTAAACTTTATAATAATAGGTATATTCTTTTAGAGTTAGTAAACTATCGGATTCTTCAATTGTTTTTGTTATCATTTCTTCTAATCCATCTTTATTGAAATTTTCAATTAAAATATTCCAATCAGTTAGTTTTTCACAAGTAAAATCAAAATTAATGACTTTTCTTCTTTTATAACGAAGTCTATTTATAATATATGAAAATTTTTCTTCAACTTTTTGTATATTTTCTTTTTTAGTATCGAATTTATAAAATCTAGAAATAGCTAATATTATGGCAATATAAGTGGATAAAAGAATAGGGATAATTGTTAAATAAAAAGCAGGAATAACAAAATTGCTTTGGATAGATTCAAATAAAGTAATAGTAGATGAAACGAATATGATGCTTATTTGTATTCTATTTATAATAGAACCAATATATTGTGATTTTAGAACAATAATAGATTTGGCTTTTTTATATTCATTGATATTTTTACCTACATTGTTATAAATATTTTTCCGTTGAATCAAAGCAATTTTGTATTTTAGTTTAATATTTTTATATTTTTTTTTCTTTTCTAAAGTTTCGGAACGTAGCTTTAAATATTCTGGATCATGGAGTAGTTTGTCTAATACATTTTCTTTTTTTTCATTACAAGTATATTCAATGGAGTCTCTAAGAGCAAGTCTTTGTTGTTCTGCGGCTTTTAATTCGGCAAATATAGTTTGGTATTGTTCGAAATCTTTAATGATATAATTGATAAATTTGTTTTTTTCTTTAGAATTTTTGTATTGCCCGTCTAAAAAACGTTTATTATAATCAGCCATTAATATTATATTTTATAAATTTTTTTCATTTTATCTTTAAACGCTCTCCATTTCATTGGATAAACCTCAATAGATCTTTGTTTAGATCTAAAGTTAATAGAAGCATATTCTCTGATAAAAAATTGTTTATCAAAATCATAAATATCACCAAGTTGCAAATGGTCTGGAATATGATAAAAAGTAGAATATTTATGATTTAAATCTTTACAAATTTTTTGACATTGATTAAAGTTGTATTTATCAGGCCAATGACTTGAATCGTGGTAATTATAATTAAGATTTCTATAAGCAATGGAATCATAAACATCACCACCACCAAGATTATGCGTCATAGATTGTATTTGATAAGAAGAAGTAATATCCCATCCCCAACTACCGGTTTGTTTATTAATATATTTGATAGACCATTCTTTTTGTAAAAATTTCAAATTATCTTTATGGATATTATGATATGTAGGGTCGAATTGAAAAATTAAATCTGTAATGTTTTTTGGAAGTAAATCCCAACGAGACATATATAAATTAAAAAAGTTTTATATTTAAATAGTTGTTAATTTATTCTGCTGTAGAAACCCATTTATAAACAGTGATAGGCGCGGGCTTGGTTGTATACCAATTGGCGTATTTATGGACGGGGTGTCTATAATGGTATTCTATAATAGTGGTTGCTTGTCTGGTAATGGGGTCAGCGCGAATACGCTTCATAGGCTTTAAACCACCATCTTCCCATTCAAGTTCATCCTTTTCTTTCTTATAACCATAATAACCATTGGGTCTAGGCTTATGGGTATATCTAGCTTTGCGTTTTGAAGTTTTGGATTGAACTAGACGTTTTTCAATTGGTCTTGGCCTACCATCAAAATTAATTGGTTTGAATAGGTGTTGCCTGTCGCAAACATCAGTGCGCCAATCCTTTGGACCTCTACACGCTCTTACGTGAATAGAGCGTCTTTGCGCTCTGCCAGAGCTACATGGCTCGTTGGCATCATAACATACATCATCATAATTATCTTGGGAACTCATTCTTATATTGATTTAATTATGAATAATATATTTAAATCAATTTTTCAGATAGGGATTTCAACATGAAAGCTTTTAATCTTGTCTATCATTATAAGCATTGTCTTGTGGTCCATAAAGGGAACTACCATATTTACCGTTGTATAAGCTTTTGCCCCATTTATCTTTTATTTCTTTATTAAATAATTCATCATCGAACCATTTTTCATTTTCAATTTCATAGTTGGGAAATTGTTTCATCTTGGAGCCATCAATATCAGATTTGACGACAGGGCGTTTAAAAATATAATCAGGTGGAGGTCTTTTAAAAGTTCCAAATCTTCGTATAAATCGTATCATATATTATATATAAATATATATAAATGGAAAAAGAACCCGAATATTATAATATAAATCCGGTATGGGGTGGATTTAAAAAACCAAGATATGCTTTCGTTTGGAGGCCAATATTAAAGTTCGACCAAACAATAGGATTTGTAAAAGAAATATCACCAATAAGAAGTGGTTATAGAAATTGGGATTACCCAAAGGATGATATAAGACATTATAATCCATTAAGCATATTAGATATAGATTTATAGATTTTTCTTTAATAATTTCCAATGATAAATAATTGTACCTTCATAAGAATCTCTTCGATCATCTAAGTTACCTAAAGGAGTAACACTTAATAAGGTATAACCATCTGAAAGCATTTTAGCACAATACTCTTCGTGTTGTACTGCTTTGTCGCCACAAGTAGCATTTTCGCTAAAATAATAGAATTTGATAACTTCTTTTTGAAGTTCTTGAGAGCTCATTATAATATTGTTAAATAAATAAATTAATATCTTATAACATATTATATGAACCCATTTGATATATTAATGATATTAGTGAATGGAATTGGTTGGGGTATAAAACCAATCACAGAAAAGACAGCTGTATCTAAAATAGGACATTCGAATTTTACATTTATTAGATATATAGTTACGGCTATAATTGCGGTTCCTTTTTTGTGTTATAATTTAAAGCAAGAGGGTATAAGTTCATTATTCAAAAAGAACCCAAATTTTGCTTTTGATGCAGCTAAACACGGATTAATAGTAAGTATTGTAGCTTTAGGGTCAATAGCAGCAAATTATTATTTATTAAGTAAATATGATGTAGCTTTTATAGCACCGATAGTTGAAGGTTTATTGCTGGCTTGCAATGTAATATTTTCGGCAATATTTTTGGGAGAAACAATTACTTGGAATACAGTATTAGGTGTAGCAATGATAGTAGCAGGAGTTGGAGTATGTTATATGAAATAAATTAATTAACAAAATGATTTAAATAATATTTTGTTAATTGTATTATAAGATGCAAATTTTCGTGAAAACTTTGACAGGTAAAACGATCACATTGGATGTAGAGCCAAGTGATACTATTGAGAATGTAAAGCAAAAGATCCAGGATAAGGAAGGTATCCCGCCCGACCAGCAACGCTTGATTTTTGCCGGAAAGCAACTGGAATCTGGTAGAACGCTATCAGATTACAATGTTCAAAAAGAAGCGACGCTCCATCTCGTTCTTCGACTCCGCGGCGGAAACTAATAAAATTGATTTAAATATTATACTATTATTATATTTAAAATATGGATAGATATGGTTTTATATATAAAATAACTTCTCCAAATAATAAATCATATATTGGACAAGTTATAGAATTTGAAAAAAATGGATCAAAAAAAGGCATTAGGGGTAGATGGTTACAACATCAACGTTCCGCAAAATTAGATAAAGGGTGTATTTATTTAAATAGGTCAATTATGAAATACAAAGCTGAAAATCATAAAATAATTAAATTAATGAAATGTAATTTAGAAATTATTGATTTATTTGAACAATTATTTATTAAAACTCATAATACATTAGCACCGAACGGAATGAATTTGCAAACAGGAGGTACATTTACAAAACATAGTGAAGAAACTTGTAAAAAACGCAGCGAATCATTAAAACAGTTATTAGAAAATCCAGAAAAAAGAAAAATATGGTCTCAAGCTAAATTGGGTAAAATTCAAAAAGTTAAAAGGAAATGTAAATGTAGATACAATCAAAATTTACCAAAATATATTTATTATAGAGAAAGTCACGGAGGAAAATATAAAGGTTATGTTGTAGAACATCCCAATGGAAATAAAAGATTTGGAAAGCAAAAATATACTTTGGAAGAAAATTTAAATATGGCAAAAAAATTTATACAAAATATTGAATCTTCAGCCATTATGGGGGGAGGATAACCTGAAAAAAGGGGGTAAATATATTAAATAAAGTAATTAAATAAATAAATTTTATTACTTTAATGAATTCGTTAATTTTCGGATGGATTAGTGCGATAAGTAACTTAATTTGAATATGGAGTTAATAAATAAAAAAATGTATTTAATAGATTTATATATATAAATAAATAATGCCTGTAATATTATCACAAATAATACTGTCTCTATTTAAAGAGAATAGAGAATTGAAGGAAAAAATTAAAGAACTTGAAAAGAAATTATCAGAGAATGCCATTTATACTTCTATTTCTTAAGGGCGGGATATTTCTTAAATAACTTATCATTAAATCT
>Ga0206131_10003924_pt1 | contig 16714 bp, 11 predicted proteins | sample Helgoland_Spring_FD_148636 | JGI IMG/M metagenome (GOLD analysis project Ga0206131, IMG submission 148636) | Pelagic subsurface seawater microbial communities from Kabeltonne, Helgoland, North Sea - Helgoland_Spring_Bloom_20160517_1 | ecosystem: Environmental > Aquatic > Marine > Epipelagic ...
CATTTCTGTCATCGCCTCAAGCGAGTAGTTCGCTGCTATAAGTTTTTCTTTTGTTGGCATATCAATACCGTAATGATCTGGATGTTTAATTGGTGGAGAGGCCGATCTAAAATGTACTTCTTTGGCCCCGGCTGCCTTGATCATCCTAACAATTTTAGTTGATGTTGTGCCTCTAACGATTGAGTCATCAACAAGTAAAACGCGTTTACCTTCTATCATAGCTCTATTTGCTGAATGTTTTAAACGTACTCCCATATCTCTTATTTGTTGAGTAGGTTGTATGAAAGTACGTCCAACATAATGATTGCGAATTATGCCTAATTCGAATGGAATTCCTGTTTCTTGAGAAAAGCCAAGTGCAGCAGGTACGCCACTATCAGGTACTGGGATTATTACATCAACATCTGCAGGAACCTCCATTGCTAACTTTTTACCCATTCGCTTTCTAACTTCATAAACACTTTTTCCGTTCACCACACTGTCTGGACGAGCGAAATAAACAAATTCAAATATACAAGGCCTTGGTTCGCTCTTTGGAAATGCCCTAAAAGAACGGATTCCGTCAGAGTTAATTGCTACAACTTCACCAGGTTCAACTTCTCTGACAAATTCAGCTGATATCATATCTAGAGCAACAGTCTCAGAAGCCAGTACATAACTATCACCAAGCCTTCCTATTAACAGTGGACGTATTCCAAGTCTGTCTCTTGCGCCAACAAGAGTGTTTTTAGTCATGCCTACAAAAGCGTAGCCGCCTTCTACCTGTCGGATTGCAGAAATAAAGCGGTCAATGAATTCACCACTTTTACCTCGTGCAATCAGGTGGAGTACAACCTCTGTATCGGAGGTGCTTTGAAATAATGCGCCAGCTTCGTTGAGTTGGTCTCTTATAGTGTAAGCATTTGTGATATGCCCATTATGAGCCAATGCAAATCCTCCAGAATGAAATTCTGCATAGAGGGGTTGAACGTTTCTTAATGTCCGTTGACCACCGGCTGTAGAATAGCGATTATGACCAATGGAAATAAACCCTGGTAAACGGCTTGAAGGGTCATCGCCTGTGAAATTGTCACCAACTAGACCAAAATGTCTTTCTGTGTGAAAAGTGTCTCCATCACTTGTAGCAATGCCGCAAGCCTCTTGACCTCGGTGCTGAAGGGCATGAAGCCCTAGCGCAGTCATGGAGGCGGCATTATCTATTCCAAAGATCCCAAATACACCACATTCTTCCTTTATCTTGTCTTCATTAGGGTCAAAAGTGCAGTGTGAGTATTCGCTAAAATTAACCATTATTTATTTTCCTTAAATAAATCATCAACTTTACTTTCTTTTAATTGCTCAGCATATGAACGGATTTTTGCAAAAGGCAAGGTTTGAATCTTATTACTCATTAAATTTAGTAGAGGGTAAATACTTGAATTCTTATAAATAGCTGGTAATTTTATTTCTTTTGCATCCAGTTGTTCTCTCATAAACCTTGGCATCTTTTTAATTATCTCCTCTGTTATGGTTTCAGGATTGTTATTCATAAAGTCCCTAAAGTTTTTTGCATCTTGTGAAGCCCGGTATTGAGACGTAAGCAACATTACACCTAGAGACGCTATGATGAAACCTCTTATGAGGCCAAAAACAGCACCAAGAACGTTATCAATAATGCCAACATCTTTTCCTCCCAAAGAGTTCAGTATTTTTCTCAAAATAAAAAATAAAACTGCATATGTGAGAGAGAAAGTAACTATACCAATAACAGTATTTGCTAGCCATGTTGGAGAAATAAATTCTTGAACCGTGTAACCAAAACTTCCGTAAATTACAAAAGTTATAAAAGCAGCTATTAGTAGAGATAAGATAGATGCTAGTTCATGTTTAAGACCTCGCTTTAATGCAGTTAAACTTGATATTAACAAAATTAATAAAACAACTATATCAAAGCTGTTGTAATGCCAAATTCCAATATTCATTACAAATATCCACCATTTAGGCGACTTTTATATTCATTCCCCAAGCAGAATCGTCTTCCAAGCCGCATTCTGCGCTTATCTCTACACGTCTTATTAAATCAGGCAAAGCTTTGATTGTAATGATTGGCATTATTGTAGTAAGGTTTTTTTCTAATTTCTTGGTAATAGCCGATGTAATTGCAGTTTGAAATCCAAGTTTTGATGCTTCTTTCAATCTCGCCTCTGTGCGCCCCACTGGCCTTACATCCCCAGAGAGGCTTATTTCTCCAAATACTACGCTATCTTTTGGTAAAGGTATACCGAAAGCTGAGGAGGCAATAGCTGCAGCAACAGCAAGATCTGCTGCAGGCTCATTTATTTTCAATCCCCCAGCAACATTTAAGTAAACATCTTTATTGGTGAAACTCAAACCACAACGTGCCTCAAGTACAGCTAATACCATTGCTAACCTTCCATTATCCCAACCAACAACTGCTCGCCGAGCTGTACCAAAAGCTGCTGGAGCAACTAGAGCTTGGATTTCTGTAAGGACAGGTCTTGTACCTTCTAAGCCAGCAAAAATAGAAGTTCCTGTCGATGCTATACCGCGACCATCTAAGAATAATGCGGATGGATTCGCTACTTCTGATAGACCGTTTTCTCGCATTTCAAAAACCCCTATTTCGTCGGTAGGGCCAAATCTGTTTTTATGTGCTCTTAATATTCTAAATTGATGAGCTCTATCGCCTTCGAAATAAAGCACAGCATCAACCATGTGCTCTACCACTCTGGGCCCGGCAATTTGTCCATCTTTTGTTACATGTCCAACCAATATAACACATGCGCCGCGTTTCTTAGCAAATCTGGTTAATTCTTGGGCACAGGCCCTTACTTGAGTCACAGTTCCTGGAGCAGCGCTAATCTGATCACTCCAAAGGGTTTGAATTGAGTCGATTATAATTACGTCTGGTTTTTCAATCATTAGTCCATCTAATATTGGACCAAGCGAAGTCTCTGATGCAAGCGATACAGATGCATTCTTAAAGCCAAGACGTTTAGCCCTTCTTCTAACTTGGTCTACACTTTCTTCTCCTGATATATAAGCGGTTTTAAGACCAGAGTGAGCTAATTTTCCAGCAGCTTGGAGTAAAAGTGTGGATTTACCTATACCTGGATCTCCACCGACTAATATAGCCGAACCTGGAACAAGACCGCCTCCAGTAACTCTGTCCAGTTCTGAAATACCTGACTTTAGGCGCGGTACATCAATGCTTTCGCCATTAAGCTTTACAAAATCTATATTTCTTTTGTTTTTGTTTGATAGTCGGGTGTGTTGAGATGAGGTTTCCTCAAACAAGGTGTTCCACTCACCACAGCTGTCGCACCTTCCCGCCCATTTGGTATGAACTGAACCGCATGATTGGCAAATAAAACAAGAACTAGGCTTAGGCATTTTTTGTTTCCATTTTTAATTATCCAACCCTATTATTGACGGAAAGTCAATAAATGTTTATGCTTTGTTCTTATTAAAATAAGTAAAAAAATAGTTATTTTGCGTAGATATAATATAAGTATGGTACGCAATTTATAACTTATTTTATTATTATAGGGCATTTTGCGTATTTTGTGTTTGCAAAAATGATGTTTTGATTGCACGTACATATCAGATATTTTTAATTGATGGTGAAAAAATGGATACTACAGAATATGATGTACTGGTTGTTGGGTCTGGTGCAGGAGCATTAACTGCCGCTATAACAGCTCATGATAACGGTGGTAATGTTTTAGTTATTGAAAAGTCTGATATGTATGGCGGTACATCAGCCACTTCGGGTGGAGGTATATGGATACCTTGTAATCATCTTATGGCAGAACACGGCGAATCTGACTCTCCGGATGCTGCCTTAGAGTACTTGAAAGCATGCGTGGGAGATAAGGTTCCTGAAAGTCGTTTAAAAGCCTACGTTGAGAATGCTCCGAAAATGCTAAAAGAGATGGAAGAAAAATCAGACGTAAAGTTTGTTTCAACACCATATGCTGATTATCTTACTGAAAAACCAGGAAGTAAAGATGGTTGGCGAACTCTTGACCCTCTTCCAATGTCAGCGACAAAATTAGGTAAAGAGTTTTTAAATATGCGACCTCCGCATCCACAAACAATTTTTGGTGGTTTTACAATAACGGTTAATGAAGCAAAAAAAATTATAACTCGTTCCAAGGGTTGGAAGTGGATAATGGCTAAGTTGATGATATCCTATCGTTTGGATGTACCAATGCGATTGAAATCTAAGAGGCATCGTCGCTTATGTTTGGGAAATGCTTTGGTAGGAAGATGTTTAACTTCGGTTTTTAAGAGGAATATACCTATTTGGAGGTCAGCTTCTTTAAAGTCGCTCATTGAAAAAAATGGTAAAGTAACAGGAGCTATAATTACTAAAGATGGTGAAGATATTTTGATTAAGACAAAGCGCGGTGTTATTCTTGCTGCGGGTGGTTTTGAACATAACTCTCACATGAGAAGTGCTAATTTACCTGGACCAACAGATACCAACTGGAGTGCTACTCCTCCAGGCCAAAATACTGGTGATGCTCATATAGCGGCCGAAGCAGTTGGAGCAAATCTTACTTTGATGGATGCAGCTTGGTGGGGGCCTTCTGTGCGTCTTCCAAGAGATGATCGTTCAAGAATTTTATTCGCAGAGAGAGCTTTACCTGGAATATATATAGTTAATGAAAATGGAAAAAGATATTTAAATGAAGCAGCTAGTTATGATGAGGTTGGGCGCCAGCTTCAAGCACATCCAAAAACTAGCTGGGTTATTTTCGATCGCCGTGCAAGAGAAAAGTACGGAATTGGTCCTCTTTACCCAACAGCAGTTCATCCAGATTCAAAATGGAATAGCTCTATAAAAGCTATTGTTAAAAAATCTGATACTATAGAGGGGTTAGCGTCTTTAATGGGTGTGGATCAAGCTGGTTTAGTAGATACGGTAAAAAAGGTTGCGCAATACGCCGAAACAGGAATTGATCAGGACTTTAATTCAGGCAGCACATCATATGATAGATACTATGGTGACCCATCAGTTACTCCTAATCCATGCCTGGCACCTTTGTCGAAGGCCCCATTTTATGCCTTTCCTGTGTTTCCAGGTGATATAGGCACCAAGGGAGGAGTTGATGTTGATGTAAATGCACAAGCGCTAAATAAAAAAGGCAAACCTATCATCGGCTTATATGCAACGGGAAATACTGCATCATCTGTCATGGGATATACTTATCCAGGCGCAGGCTCAACAATTGGACCGGCAATGACTTTTGGCTATGTGGCTGCTAAACATGCTATGGGCTCTAATTCATAGATTTAAAGTAATTTTTGAGGTAATTAAATGAAAAAATTAATATTTATTATTATTATTATTTTAGTTGTTTCATCATCATTTTTCTTGAAAACTAAATTTAATAAAAATGCATCCTCAGATTTTGATTTTACCTCTAATGAGACTGTAAATTTATCTGAATTAGTTAAAACCCGCTTAGACAGCGCTCCACCACCAAATGTTATAATTCTTTTAGCTGATGATTTGGGTTGGGCTGACGTTGGTTATAGAGGAAGCGATATAAACACTCCGAATATAGATCGCTTAGCAAAAGAAGGAATGCGTTTAGAGCGTTTTTATGCCACTCCTTTTTGTACGCCGACTCGTGCTGCTCTGATGACCGCGCGTGATCCAATAAAGTTGGGTGCTGCTCATGCTGTTTTCATGGCATGGGATAACGCTGGGATTTCTCCTACTGAAAGATTTATGCCAGAAGATTTTAAAAAAGCTGGCTACCAAACCGCCATGGTTGGGAAGTGGCATTTGGGTCATACAATCGAACAGCATACTCCAAATGCGCGTGGATTTGATCATTTCTATGGTCACTTTAACACTGACGTACTTTATTTCGATCATACTTTTGCAGGTGGCCATGATTTTCAGGTGAATGGAAAACCAGTTGACCATGCGGGCGAATATGCAACTGATATACATGGAAATCAAGCATCACACTATATTGAAAATATTCGAAATCCAGATAAGCCTTTCTTTTTGTATGTTCCTTTTCTTGCCCCGCATTCGCCTATGGAGGCAAAAGAAGAAGATAAATCAAAATATCCCTCAAGGTTAGATACTCCCCTTCATCCTGCTAAAACTTATGCAGCCATGGTTGATAGTCTTGACCAAGCCATTGGTAATATTCTTGAAAGCTTGGATAGCCAAGGAATTACTGATAACACAATAGTTTTGTTTTTCTCCGACAATGGCGGCTATTATAATTTTGGAGGGGTGAATGAGCCTTTGCGTGGAGGAAAACTTGAAACTTATGAGGGTGGCGTCAGAGTAAATGCAGTCTTGAGGTGGCCGGATGTTTTGCCTTCTAACTCAGTAAATGAAAATGTTGTTTCAGTTTTAGACGTTTACCCAAGTTTAATGACAGCAGCTGGTATATCGGCAAGTTACAAAAAGAAAATTGATGGCTTGGATAGATGGAATGCTATTATAGGTAACGATAAAAGGGAAAGAGGCGAACCGCTGATTTTCACATCAAATGTTCCAATTTATAATCAATTTAAGTATGGTGTATTGGACGAAAGGTGGAAGTTAGTTCAAAGTGTAAACCATAAGCGGAGAACCACTGAAGTTATCACTGAATTATTTGATGTATGGTCCGATCCTAATGAGGTAAATGATATATCTCAAAAACACCCTGATTTAGTTATGCGGTTAATTAAAGTATTAGATAAAAGGTTAGCCAAGCATCCAGTTGGAGGTCAATATGTCAAAATACAGCCACACCCGGGCTGGAGGGCCCCAAATGATTATGCTGATGTTGTTATACCTGCAGAGCAAGTAAAAGAGGAAATGTGGGAAGGGTTTAGTCCTATAGCTACAACTGTGTTGCAACAAACACATAAAGAAATAGGGCGGATTAAATACGACTAAGATTTAAGATTAGCCGTTTAACTGGAATGACTAATTATTTAATACCTTTCATTACCATTCCTATGTATTTATCAGAATATGGAGGTAACTGGATCATGAAATCTCTGAACTTATCTAAGGGTTGGTGCACTACAGAGCGTTCATTTGACATTTCAACAAACCCACGGTGACCTCCTGATCTTCCCATGCCAGAACCACCAACACCGCCAAATGGAAGGTTAGGGTTTCCTCCAGCCTGAATGCAATTGTTATTTATTACCGCTGACCCCGAAGATGTATTATCTAAAAAGAAATCAATGTTATCCTTGTTATTTGAATAGATATATAATGCTAATGGATTAGCACGTTTTTCAATAATTTCTAAAACCTCCAATCTGTTTTTGTAAGTAAGTAATGAAACTACGGGTCCAAAAACTTCTTCATTCATTATATCCATTTCTTCACTCATATTTTTTAAAATAGTGGGTTCGATAAATCTGTCTTCTACATCCACACTCCCTCCAAGTACTGTTTGTGCGCCTTTTCTAATGGCATCATCGATAAGTGATTTTATTCGTTTTGTGTGTCGATTATTTATAATACGCGGAACGTATTTAGACTTATTAAAGCCTGTATTTTCAGAATTATATAAAGTTTCCATTTGTTCTTTAACTAACAAAGAGAATTTTTCAGAAATAGACTCGTGTGCAATAACGTACTCCGGCGCTACGCAGACTTGACCTGCGTTCATTACACGGCCCCATGCAACTTTTTTAGCCGCATTTTCTAGATTAGCAGTTTCGTCAACTATTACTGGTGATTTTCCACCCATCTCTAGCGTTACGGATGAAAAATTATCTGCTGCGGATTTCATAACTATTTTTCCTACTGCGTTCCCGCCCGTGTAGTAAATATGATTAAAAGGTAAGGATAGTAATTCTTGTGCAACCTTAACACCACCTTGGATAACATAGGCTTCATTTTCAGGTAATGCTTGATGAATTATTTCTTCTAATATTTTAGCAGATTCAGGAGCATGTTCTGAAGGTTTTATAACAACAGCATTACCTGCGGCCATAGCTGATATCATAGGGACAAATGTTTCTGCAGTTGGAGCATTGTATGCGGGCATATTTAAAACAACCCCTTTAGATTGATGTCTTATTTCACACCGCTTTCCCAAAGTGAACATTGTATTTTTTACGCGTTTGGGCTTGACCCATTTCTCTAAATGCTTGGATGTAAAGTCTATCTCAGCTTTCACCATGATTAGTTCACCTGCTATATCAACAGGTTGTACACCCCTTTCAATCATCCCTGCATTATACAGATCGTCTTTTCGCTCAACAATTCCATCCCAAATACGATTTAGTTTTTCAATACGCTCTTTTGCCGTAGTGCTTCTTAGGTACAAAGCTGTATTTTTGAGCAATTCAAATCTTTTTTTAATAACTGACATTTCTAACCTTTATATTGTGGAATACCGACGGCTTTTTGAATTGTTTTTTCAAATAAACTTTCAGACATCAATCCTAGCATTATTTTCATAGGTTTGACATCTTTTCCAACTAAATATCGTGGCTTCCATTTTTTCTTATTGAGTAAAGCCAATACTTCCTCGGTGACATAATCTGGATCATTACCTCTTGAAATTTGCTCAACCATTTTTGTGGTTGTAGTTTCTAATAAAAAGGGTTGATAGACAGATTTTACTGTATCTGAAATGTTGGTCCATATGTCTTTTGTTGTTTCTTTTGCGTTTGCTGTCATATGAGTTTTTACAGCTCCCGGCTCGATTGAAGTTACTTGTATACCCATGGGCGCGAGTTCATTTCTAAGTGTACAGGTTAAACCTTCTACCGCCCATTTTGACATATTATAGCTTCCAGAGCATACGGGGTTCGCTCTCACTGCTCCTGATGCAAAATTTATGATACGTGAGTGAGGGGCGCCTTTACGTATCATTGGTAAAAATGCTTGCGTTACTCTCATTAAACCAAAAGTGTTGACTTCAAAAAGAAATTTAGCCTCTTTCATATTGATGCCTTCAATTGGCCCGGTTCCTTTATTTGCTATGCCTGCGTTGTTTATTAGCAAATTCAAAGGGCGGTCTTGTAAATGTTTTGCAACTATTTCTGCACTTTTTAAAACAGATTTTTCGGATGTAACGTCTTGCTCGACTATTACAATATTAGAATCGGTTCCTAATTCACTTGTATTAGCCCCAGGTAAAACTCCGGCAAAAACAAGCCAGCCTCTGTTTGCTAATTTACGAGCTTTCATAGCCCCCATACCCATTGCTGCGCCTGTAATAAATGCTGTTTTATTATCTGTCATTGTTTTTCCTATTTCAAATAATTGACTTTCCGAACAGCGTTCAGAAAAGACTATGTGTGTCTCTGAGTCAAGCAGGCATACAGCATAAATTAATTTAGAATTTCTTGCACTGCCCTGAAGGCTTGAGATATAGCAGTGTTTGTATCTGCACTAGCACCAGCATCTGAGTTTGCTATGTGTATACTGCCAAATGGTCTTCTGCCTATGACCCAAGGTTTTTCGCTCTCATTATTATAGTAAGGCTCCCAGATTAAATCTGGACTATAAGCATATCCGTGTGGCCATCGGTTTACAGTTATTGCGCTTATGTCTTTATCTGGATTAAACCCAGTGCTACCAAGTGCTTGAAGTAGTTGTTGTTTTACATGGTTCTCATACTGCTGAAAAGTTGTTGTTAGCACACTATATCTACCAGCGCGCCATTGATCAGCCCCTTTAATATCAGGGACCCACGGAACATGGCACATATGCAGAATCATGGGAGAGTCAGATTTTCCAACAGCTTTATAGCCCCCCATTTCAACTGGATAAGCAAACTCAACCTGTTTGTAAAAACCCGACGTATAATATACAAAATCTGTTTTTAATTGCTCAAAATGCTTCCAGTTGGGTACTGCTACTTTAGTATAAACTAAGGGGGCTTTTACATTATATGATAAAGCTTCTTTTTGAATATCTGGAATTTCAGGGCAAATGTAGGGAATAGCTGAATTATAACATGCTAAAATACATTTTTTAGATTTAACTGTATAGGCTTTATTATTTCTCACATAGGTTGTTAAAACTGCTCTTTCACTTTCAATGTTTGAAATTTTTACAGCAGTGCTGTTTAGTCTAATTTTAATATTATTATCAGTTCTATCCAATTCTGAATAATTTGCTCTAGTTAATACCACGTCCTCCATAGTAGAACCAGGCATAGCTAAAGGTATTAGCTTTCTGACTAGCAATCTTGCTATTGATGCATTCCCGTCAGGGAAATGAAATATATACGGCTCATCATTTCGGTGCCCTGTTCTTGGTAATGTGTGAGTTACACCTGGCATGCCGCCATCATAGTCCTGTATTGATGTGGTTGGAATTTCATCTATCCCTACGCACCAAAAACTCATTCCCCATCTTTTGTAAATATTGATTATTTGTTCATCGATTTTGCAGTAATTACGTAAATAGTCCTCATAGCTTGTTTTCTTCAAAAGTTCATATTTTTCTGTCAAATTTAAGTTTGGTAAATAGTCTTCTTTGGATGTATGTACTCTTACAAAGTCAGATTTTGCTTTGTCACTAACAGGCATATCTGCTGCAAAATCTTTCCAACTGCGAGACCCATATCCGAAAACAATTTTATCTTCCCCAAAGGTTTCTTCATCGAACACTATAGATTTTGATAATTTATTACGCGTCCAAAAATCTTGATCAAAGTAATTATAAAATTTCTCAATTTTAATGCCTATTTCACTTAAAAGTTTAATAGACTCTGTATTGTAGGCGGACGGCGTATCTATAGCTTCAGTTCCTCCGTAGCCAATACGAAGATCTCCATCTACGTTAAATTCATTTCGCTTAGCATGTCCCCCAAAATCATCATGGTTGTCCATAATCAGAATTTTACTATTTGGTTGCTCTTTTTGAAAAAAATAGGCTGCTGAAAGTCCGCTAATTCCCCCACCGACAATTACAAGATCATACTCCTCTGATATTTGTTGATGCGGAAAATCTCTACCTGATACCCGGGAGTGCATTGTTTCCCAAGATCCGTCGTGACTTCCTCTTAAACCAATTTTTTGTGGGGGGTAATATGTGTCAGGCAGTTGAAAAACGTTAGAATATTTCAGTTTCGAGTTAGTTTTGGAGCAAGAAGAAATAATAGAAGGATAAAGTGCAGCCCCTATTGCTATTTGCGATCCACTTAGAAAATCTCTTCGAGTTATTTTATCCTTATGTACCAACTTTTAAAATTCATCAGGTCTTAATTGTGCATCAGTTCCGCCGTCCACATATATAATACTTCCTTGCATATAATCTGCACTGTCAGAGAGCATAAATTCTATAACACCTGCTATCTCATCAGCCCTAGCTACTCTTTTCTTAGGGATTGGTATCATCCCAACACTTTTTCCGATTTCTGGGTGATCAGCAGCTCCGCGAAACATAGGCGTTTCTGTTTGTCCAGGCGCTATGGCATTTAATGTAATTCCTAATTTGCCCCAATCTGAAGATCTTCGTCTTATGGCCCGTGCAACAGCATGTTTCGATAATGCATAAATTTGGGCGCCATGCGCATCACCTATTTCTACCATTGCTTTAGCCTCATTTTCTTCTAAGAGATGCTTAATTATAATGTTTTCTGGATCAGTTCTCATTTGCGCTGAATTAGAGGAAATAACAACAACCCGCCCATTGCTTTTTTCAAGTACTGATTTGAATCCATCCAATAACTCAATACATCCAAAATAGTTTACTTTAGCTACTAGCTGACCATTTTCTATGTGTCCTCCTACCCCTGCAGCTAAGACTAATTTATCGATACGATTATTCGATAATTTCAATGTTGTATTTATAGCATATTGCCGGCCCTCAGGAGTTGATAGGTCAGCATCAATTCTTGTCCTTGCAAATCGATGCCTATTACTGAATACCCTTGAGCTTCCAATCGAGTCTTTATGCATGCCCCAATACCTGATGCGGAACCAGTTACAACTGCTATTTTCATAATACCCCCTGTTAGTATTTCGTAATTACTAGTATATATTTTTACGCAAATCGAGATGAAAAACCTTTTAAAGTTAAAAATTCATAGTCATAAGTATTAAATTTTACGTTGTAGGATAATTTTATGAATAAATTTGATAATGGAGCTGCTGTGGTTTTTGGGGCGACAGGCGGCATTGGTCGACATGTGTGCCTTGAATTGGCTAAAAACGGATCTGATGTAGCAATTGTTTGGCGCTCGAATGAAATATTAGCTCTTGAGCTAGTTAGTGCGATTCAAAAAATGGGTCGCAAAGCAACCGCTCACCAATGTGATGTTTTAATCTCGGGTTCTGTGGATAAAGTTTTTCAATCTGCCACTCTACAGCACAAAAGAATTCATACACTTGTTTGGGGCGCTGGACCGATAGTAGAGCAAGTCTATTTCAGTGATGTTGGTTATGAGCAATGGCAAAACGCTTTGAATGTTGAGGTGAATGGATTTTTTAATGCCTCAAAGGCTGCTATTGTTCATATGAAGAATAAGGGCGGATCAATAATACATCTAGGTTCTGCAGGGGAGTTAAGTTGGCCCGAGAAAGACGTTCTCTCTGTCGCCCCAAAGGCTGCTAATGAGAGTTTAATAAAAGCAATAGCCCGTGAAGAAGGTAAAAATGGTATCAGAGCAAATTCAGTTTTGATTGGTGTTATTGAGGCTGGAATGTTCCTTGAATTAAAAAGACAAGGGGTTTTTGATCAGGAGTGGACTCAGGAAGTTCAGAAAAATCTTGCCCTTAAACGATGGGGTCAGCCTGAAGAAGTTGGTTATGCAGTTGTCTTTCTTGCCTCTAAGAGGGCAGGTTACATAACTGGACAGCAAATATCTGTAGCCGGAGGTTATGGTCTATGAGTCGAATAAAATAGATAACTCGTTGCAACTGTTTGCGTAACAAATATGCAACAATACTACGCAAAATAACATTTTAAGACCCTTTTTATTGTAAAACGCGCATTTTTTTACATTTTTCTTGCGAGTATTCCATTGCGCACTTTTTTAAAATGAAGTAGTGTAAAAAATGATATGGGCAAGAATGCCTGGTACTACACAAGGGGAAACACATATGTCATCACGAACTATTAAGGGTTTAACGGCTTTAGCCTTATCAACCTCACTGCTAGCAATAAGCGCTCCTGCTTTTGCGCAGTTGGATGAAATTATTGTGACAGCGCAGAAGAAGTCAGAAAATTTACAAGATGTACCTGTAGCAATCACAGCATTTGACTTAGAGGATTTAGAAACTAATCGGATAGAAGGGTTACAAGATATTGGCACTTTTACGCCGGGCCTTTATGTAACAACTAACCCCGCTGACCCGAACGGTGTTAGGGTAAGTATTAGAGGTATAGGTACTTATGACCCTCAAGTAGGTCAGGACAGTCGTGTCGCCATTTATCAGGATGGTGTATATCTGGGCAAAACTCAAGGTTTGGGTATTGATATGCCAGACCTTGCTAGAATTGAAATCTTAAAAGGCCCTCAAGGTACCTTATATGGACGTAACACAGTTGCTGGCGCCATTAACCTTGTATCAGCGACCCCAAATCCAGGCGAGCTTTCTGGAAAAATTAACGCCGAATATGGTAATTACGACCATAAAAAAGTTTCAGGCGCAGTGAATCTACCAATGGGTGACAAGGCTGCTGTAAGGCTCTCTGGTTCTTATATGGATAGAAGCGGTTGGGTAAAAAATAGTGGCCCAGGCGCAGATTTTGGCGGTGAGAAAAAATACGGTATGCGCGGTGCATTTGGTGTTGAGTTTTCTGACGCTTTCCGTTTGGACCTAGCTGCTGATTATAATAAAACTGAAGCAGAACCAATTTTCTATCAATCAGTAACTGATCTTGGGGCTGGTTTGTTTGCTCCTGCTATTTCTACTTTCGATGATGGTAGACAAGAAGACGTAACAACATCATTTACAAACGAAGCGGGTGACCTTGTCACGCAAGGCGTTTCAGCAATTGGAACATGGAGTCCAGCTGAAAACCATGTTGTGAAGCTTACAGCGGCTTACAGAGAAGTTGAAAGCTCAAGATTTGTTGCCTTAATTCCAACTGCAAACCCTGCTGTTATTAATGCTATAACAGGCGGATTTAATCAGGCTTTAGGAGCCTTACCATTTGCTTTTGGGGCTACTCAACAACCACTTCGCCCGGACTTTGGTTCTCAGTTTGACGGATCTGTTCCAGATCGTGGACTATTCTTGTCACCTCCTGGCGGAAGTGCAAATTTACCAGACCACAATCAGTTTAGCTTAGAGGCGACTTACACCGGCGAAACTAATGACGGTAAATTAGAATACACAGCAGGGGCATTTTTCTTTGATGAAGAAACTGGTTCTCCAGTAACTCAAAACTTAGCTAATGCAAACGACTATCTATTTGTTCTTGGACAGTTTGATCCGCGCGTTACAGCTCCTAACATTACTGGATTTCTAGGTGGTCTAGGTGTTCCTGCAGCTGCTATGGGTCCGATCCCAGCAGCTGGAGTGCTTCTATCATTCCTTCAAGGTCCACTAGCGGCTCAAGCTTTTCCGCTCTTAACACAGTTAGTTGGTAATGGCACCACTTGTACGAGTGCTCCATCAGCTGCAAACAACTTTTGTTTGCCGACATTATCAGTAGCTCTCAACAGCACTATGCAGACTACGACAAATTCTCTTCAAATTGATACCACTGCCTTAGCGCTTTATGCTCAGGGAACATATCATGTTTCGGATGACTTTCGTATAACTGCTGGTTTGCGTTACTCAGATGAAAGTAAGGATGGTGTAGGTCAAATGCAGTCTGCATTCTTTAATGATAATGTAACCCTTACAGGAAATGTTATTGCTCCTAATGAAGCGAGCTTTGATGATGATGTTCTAGATCCATCTGTAACATTGGAATGGGACGCAAATGATGATGTAATGATATATGCCAGTTATAAAGAGAGCTTCCGTTCGGGTGGTTTTAATGCATCTTCAGCTGGTTTTCGTATGCCAGGCCAAACCTACAGTGCTGACTTTACATTCCAACGTGAAGACATAACTGCTTACGAGGGTGGATTTAAAGGAGACTTTGGGGATAGTGTTCGTATTAATGCAGCTGCTTATTATTATGATTTTGCTAATAAGCAGGTAACATTCGCTACTAATCCACTGATCGCTACTGAGCGCGCTATAGTGAACACAGATGATGAGGTTTATGGTTTCGAAGTAGATGGAACATTTGTTTTAAATGATAACTTCACAGCCCGCGGTAGCTATGCCTACATAGATGGTACTGCCGGTGATACAGTTAACCCACTCAATCCAGCTGATGTAAGAAGCTATCCCGAGTTACAGGGAACGCCTAAAAATTCCTACATGATGGCAATTGATTACAATGGAAAGTTAGGTAACAAAGATCTCTTTGGTAACCTAACATTTAGCCATAAAGATGATATTCTTGCTATTCCGGAAAGTGCACTTCGTCTACCTGCCATCGACCTTGTGAGCGGTAGAATTGGTATGAGTTTTGACACTAGTAATGGTGCTAAAGCTACAATAGCTCTTTGGGGTACAAACCTCCTTGATGAAGAGTATCTAGTAGACTCACTACCATTTGAGACGTTTGCTTATCGAACTAATGTATACGGTCAGCCTAGGTCATATGGTATCACAGCTGGATTAACATTCTAAGATAGCTGCAATATCTAAACTACTAAAGGCTGTCTATTTGGCAGCCTTTTTTTTATAACTTAATACTGCTTAGGTTTTATTTTATTTAAAAACTTGAAAGAATTAATATAATGCGACTAATTTTCTTCTTTTTTTGTATGATCTATATATCAGCTTGTAATTTAAGTGTTGAAGAAAGTAATGACCAAGTTTCTGAAGTTAAAACCGATAAACCTTTAACTACAAATACATTATCTGCAAACTCACAATTGCCAAATATTGTTATTTTACTGGCCGACGATCTTGGGTGGGCCGACTTAAGTTATCGGGGGAGCGATATTCAGACACCCAATATTGATAGTCTTGCAAAGGAAGGTCTTACACTCAACCGGTTTTATTCGATGCCAATTTGTACTCCAACAAGAAGCGCTTTAATGACTGGGAGAGATCCCATGAGATTAGGTACGGTTTATGCGGGTTTTCAGCCTTGGCAAAATGGCGGTGTATCTCCAGAAGAACATTTTATGCCAGAAACTTTTCAAGCAGCAGGGTATCAAACCGCTATGATTGGGAAATGGCATTTAGGTCATACAACTGAACCTTTACTTCCTAATTCACGAGGCTTTGATTATTTTTTTGGTCACTTAAATACCCAAATAGACTATTATGACTATACAGTAGCGGGGGGGTATGACTTACAAGTAAATGGTTTATCATTTAAGGGCTCCAATCAATACGCGACTGACCTCCATGCAGAAGAAGCAGTTAAATTTATTAAAGAAATCCGTGATACTGAAAGACCTTTCTTTATGTATGTTCCCTTCCTTTCACCACACGCTCCAATGCAAGCTCCAATAGAGTTAGAAAATAAGTATAAATCTAGGTCTAATCGACCGTTCCCTAAACGCACCTATGCTGCAATGGTCGATAGCCTTGACCAAGCTATTGGGGATATATTACGATCTTTAGAAGAGGAAGGTTTAGAAAATAATACTCTAGTTTTTTTCTTCAGTGATAATGGCGGTTTAAAGGCATTTGGTGCCGATAATAGTCCTTTCAAGGGGGGGAAATTAGAAACCTTTGAAGG
>Ga0206131_10003925_pt1 | contig 16704 bp, 18 predicted proteins | sample Helgoland_Spring_FD_148636 | JGI IMG/M metagenome (GOLD analysis project Ga0206131, IMG submission 148636) | Pelagic subsurface seawater microbial communities from Kabeltonne, Helgoland, North Sea - Helgoland_Spring_Bloom_20160517_1 | ecosystem: Environmental > Aquatic > Marine > Epipelagic ...
CGCTCCACCGGAATACGCCGACACCGACCTCCTCTTCGCCGACATCAGCGCGGCCTACGCCAAAGCAGTACAAGCCTTCTACGACGCAGGTTGTCGCTATCTCCAGCTCGACGACATCTTCTTCGCCTACCTGTGCGACGAGACCCAACGTGAACGCAAGCGGGCCGAGGGTTTCGATCCCGACGAGCTGATCGTCACCTACGCCGACATGCTCGAACGTGCAATCGCCGACCGACCCGATGACATGACGATCGCCATGCACATGTGCCGAGGCAACTTCCGCTCGACATGGGTCGCGCAGGGTGGCTACGACCCTGCCGTCGACGCAATCTTCAACCGCACCAGCGTCGACGTCTATCTCATGGAATACGACACCGAACGCGCCGGAGGACTAGAGCCCCTGCGGCTCCTACCCAAGGGCACCAAACGAGTCATGCCCGGCTTCATCACCACCAAGACCAGCGAACTCGAATCGATCGACGAACTCAAGGTCCGTTTCGAACAGGCCAGTGAGTATGTCGACATGGACCAACTCGGCATTGCACCCCAGTGCGGCTTCGCCTCGACCGAAGAAGGCAACGAGATCACGGTCGATGATCAACGAGCCAAACTCGAACTGGTAGTCGCTACTGCCGACGCGCTCTGGGGCGGTGTCAACGGCTGAGGCCTCGTGCTGGCGGTGGCGTCGCCCCCGGGGTAGAGCTTGATATCACCGCTCGCGCGAAGTGCCGGGCGCTGCCAGCCAGTCCCTCAGGTCGTGGATCGAGGTCATGTTGATCTCGTGTTGCATTGGGTACTCGCGATAGGTGTGGGCGACACCATGTGTGGTCAACGTGTCACGAGTTGTCCTGCCTCGGTCGACGACGACCACCGGGTCATGGGTGCCGTGGTGGACGAGGATCTCGGGCAACGGGTCATCGTTCGTTGCGTCGCTGAATGCGTACTCGAGGCCGTCGAGTTCGGTCAGCATCCCTGACAGGCAGGCCATGGCAGCCGGGCGGATTGCTCCGCCCGTGCGGAGCGCCGAAGCCAGCGTCATCGCGCCGCCTTGCGAGAACCCGATGATCACGGCCTGCGCCCGATCGAAGCCGCCGTCGGTGCACGCAGTATCGATCGTGGCATCGAGTGCGTCGACCGAACCCAGGAACATTGCCGGGTCGATCGTGCCGTCGTCGCCGCGTTCGTACCAGCCAGCGCCGATCCCCATAACCGAGAGTGGGCCTCGGGGACACACCGTAAAGAACCGGCCCTGGGGGTCGATGTGTGGAACCAAACCTGCCAGGTCGTATTCGTCGGCCCCATAACCATGCACCAGCACGAGTAGCCGCTCCCCCACGCCGGTCGTTCCCACAATGTTCAGCTGAAGCTCGCTCATGAGCTGGACGGTAGCTCGCCGGACTTGGCCATCGCCCCTGAGCCCCACGGCAATCTGTTTCTTCTAGAGACAACTTGGGCGTGGCGGGTTGCACGTTCAGCGAGACCAACCCGCCATGACCCGGTCGGCGAAGTCGCCGGGCCGCTCGCCATAGATACGTTTGCCAAGCCGCAACGCTTTCTTGCGGACCTTGTGTTGTCGTTTGCGGGCCAACTCACATGCCTCCATGCCTTCGTCGGTACCCCTGACACCTTCAATGAGCACCGCAAGATCGTGGTCCTGGCCAATCAGGTCACCGAGTGCATCGAGATCGACGACCAGTGCAGCCAGGGCATCGCGATCGGTGGCGACGAGGAGTTGGACGTGGTACCCCAGGTTCTTGGTGGACTTACGCCACTCGTGCATGCGGTCGTCGGTCGGCTTCCGCTTGGCGGCACGGAACGACTGCCGACCCTGTCGATAGCTCAGCGTGAGCCCCTTGACGATGGGAGCCGCGTCGTCGGGAAGGTCCCATCCGTTCGCAGCGACACGTGCCGCTGCAACGAGCTCGCGGGCAACGCCGGTGCGTTCGTCACCTTGCTGCAGCGAAATGGTTGCCGCCGCAGCAACATCCACTTGGCGATCCCTGATGGCGAGCAGGTCGGGCGACAGGCCAGTTGCGGGAGCAAGCGAATCGATGGTCTCCGCCATGACGTGAGCGTCACGAGATGCAGAAAACTGGGCCGACGCATCTCGGACCAGATGGTTGAAGTCACGGAAACGGGGGCCGAGAGCGGGCCGAACCAACCGTGCGACGGCACGAAGCTCCTTGCACCGCTTCCGGAACTGATGGACCGCGTGTTCAACGTCGACAGGGTTGGGCGAACCCATGGCATCAAGCCTGCCCTCGGCGTCATCAAATACGCCGTCGAGCACTCGAGCGATGTCTTCGGGAATGCTGTCGCCAGGATTGAGCTCGAACACACAGCCAGTCTTGTCGCTCTCCGGCCGTACCGACCGGGACTTCGGCCCCTTTTTCAAGGTGCACACCGGACAACCGCAGAACCCAACCGGACCAGCGTTCAAACCCCGTCTAGCTGTCGAAACCCTTTTGGTGCCACTCGTTCTGCGGCTTGTTCGGCGTCACGATGAGGAGCACTCGACCGTCGCGTTCCATCTCGGCGAGCAGCTCGGCATCGTCTGCCTCGAAGCGGCCGTGTTTGTTGCGCAGTGCCTTGAAATACGGCAGACCAAACTCGTTGTCTTCACTGACCTCGGCCACACCGTCAACCACGACATAACGGAACCCGGTCACGTCATCAATGATCAACTGGGCACGAGGGTCATTGTTGAAGATCCGATACTTCGCCCGATCGTTGGTGGTCGAAATGAAGAACTTCCCGTCATCGAACACGAACCAATTTGGCGTGAGATGAGGCCGACCATCGGCCCGGATCCCAGCCACAACCGCGTTGCGTGGCTCAGCCATGAATGCATTCATTGCCTCAATATCAGTCATAGCCGCACCCTATAGGAAGGTATGACTCGACTCGTTCGACCACCCAAGGGGCCCGGCCACGAGCGACCAAACCGCAGGTAGCACGAGCCCGACGAGCCCTCGACGATGGCAAAACATCCCGAGCCGCTATCAACAAAGCCGCCAAACGCGGCAACGCCGCCATCGATACCGACTTCATCAACAAGGTCGCGGGTGGAAACAGACCAAGCCCAAAACATCGCGAAGAAGTTCATCGCCGATCACGCCGACCCCGACGGCACCCAAACCGAACACGACCGCATGCGGGCGGCCCACAGGTCGCCGGCCTCGGTGCGGCTTTAGCGCTTCTTCGGATACGGCAGTATGACCACAGCCGAGAAAAAGTAACCGCCAGCGATCAGCAGCCAAACATTGCGGAATGCATCGACGGATTCGTTGGTGCGTCCGCCAAGTAGCGCAACCGCGATGGCGACGCCGATCGCGCCGCCCATCCGTCGAATCGTTTGGAAGACGGCATTTCCCATGCCCAGGTCCTGGTTGGGCAAATCAGTGAGGGCCGCGTTGGTCACGACGATGCCGACCATGCCAGCACCGAGGCCAAAGATGACCAGCCCAATCAGGTACAACGACCAGAAGTCAGGTGTGTCGTCTACACCAAAGACCCACACCAACATGCCCGCTGCAGCGATCAGCCCACCGAGGCCGAGTACACCTCGGTACCCGTGACGGTCTGACCAATGGCCAACGGGGATAGACACGAAACTCACCACCATCCCGATCGCCACCGCTGCGCCTCCGCCAAGTGCCGAGTAACCCCACACATTGATCAAGAACAGTGGCGTGGTGAAGAACCATGCATTAATCGCCAGCTGGGTACCCGCCTGCGACAGGTTGGCCAGCGAGAACGTGCGGTGCCCGAACAGACCAAGGTCCACCAGTGGTGACGCCGCATGCATGCACCGCAAGATGAAGGCGGCCGATGCAGCGGCTGCGATGACCAGCGCGGCAACCACACCGGTGCTTCCCCAACCCCAGCGTGGACCCTGCAGTACACCAAAGGTGAGCAACCCGATTGCAGCGGTACCGACCACGGTCCCCACGTAGTCGATCGGACCAGCACCTTCTGCTCGTTCGGTCTCGGCCAACACCCGGCGGCCCAACGCCAACACAATCAAGCCGATCGGGATGTTGATCAGAAACGCCCACCGCCAGTCGACCGCTTCAATGGCGATCGCGCCCAAGGTCGGCCCTGCGGCCGCTCCTGCGCTAGCGGTCGTGCCCCAGATCCCCACCGCCAGACCTTGTTTCGATGCCGGGAACAGCGGCAACAACAGAGCGATCGCTGTCGAGGTGACCATGGCCGCACCGGCACCCTGACCCACCCGCGCTGCGATCAACACCCCGGCAGTCGGCGCCGATGCGGTGATCGCTGAGACAGCAGTGAAGATGGCCAGGCCGGTCAGAAAGATCCGGCGTCGGCCGAGTCGGTCGCCGAGTCGGCCAGCAACCAGCAACAGCGCCGCGGCAGCAATGGCATTACCCGAGAGCGCCCACGCCAGAGTGGATCGAGGCGTGTCGATGAACTCGTCCTCGATGAACGGGAAGGCCACGTTCGCAGCCATCAGATCGAGGATGATGATGAACGTGGCCGACGACACCAGCGCCAGCGAGAGCCACGACTGTCGGCTCACCCGATCTGGCTCACTGCTGGAACCAGACCAACGTTGGTCGACGCGATTCGACCCGGATCGATTCACCGCGTGCCTCCCCAAGCTTGTTGCTAGTGGGCGACGCTACCTCTCGGAACGATCAGAACTATAGACAACGCCGGTATCGCCACTGCCTACTACCTCTCGATGCGGCGCACGGAGACCGTGACACTTTCAAGAGTTCGTTACTGCGACACGGTGTCACGGCGTCTCTACTTCGCACTGCACGAATACATCAATACCGTTGCCGCCGACGCAATCGTCTTGGTCACGGCCGCCATCGATCGTGTCATCGTCGCCATTGCCATCGATCGTGTCATCGCCGCCATTGCCAAAGATCGTGTCATCGCCGCTGCCGCCAAAGATCGTATCCGTTTTACCGCGACCGTAAATCGTGTCGTTGCCGCCATCGCAATAGACCGTGTCTTGGCCGTTGCCAGCGTCAATCCAGTCATCATCGTCTCCGCCATAGATCGTGTCCCAGCCATTCTCGCCGTAGATCTGATCTTCGCCGGCCTGTCCGTAGATTGTGTCTGCGCCAGTCCCGCCTCGAATCTCATCATCATTGGCGCCACCAATAATGCAGTCATCTCCGCCCCTACCGTCTATAACGTCGACGCTGGCGCTGCCAAGAATCAGCTCGTTTGCTGATGTACCCGTTGCCACACCGTTGCTTGCGATTACTAATTCGGTAAGCAGCATCGTTTCGCACTCGTCGAGCACGCTGCACCCGTGAGTCGCGATTGTGCACACACTGCTGGAGGTTGTCTAGCTTCGGGTAATGGACATTCGACGTATCACCGAAGTTGGTATTGCTGTGCACGACCTCGACGAGGCCGTCGCTCTCTTCGAGAACCTTTTTGATGCCGAGGTCGGTGAACTGATCGACGTGCCGATGTACGACATGCGGTTCAAGATGTGCCGGGTTGGCAAGGTCGATTTCGAAGTTATGGCTCCCACGGCTCCCACCGGGGTCATCGCTGACTTCTTGACAAAACGAGGCCCGGGCCTGCATCACATCGCATTCGCGGTCGACGACATCAACGACACCATGGAAACACTTGGCACCAAGGGCGTGCAGTTCGTCGCTGACAAACCGGCCACGCTTTCGACCTCGATGATCGACTTCGCCGGACGGCGTTTCGACGACGACATCTCGTTCACCTTCTCGCACCCCGCGTCGATCCTCGGCATCCTGTTCGAGTTCATCCAATACCCCGACGACTACGCCACCCCATAACAACTCAACCCGTGAACATCCACCCGTGAACATCCACCCGTGAACCTCCATCCGTGAACATCGGCGGGCCAGAATGTGAAACGCTGATCTGTATCCAACGATGACGAGGAGGCCGCAATGAGCACGGCACGACTTCGCGAAATGCAAGACGATCTGACTCGAGTCGGACCGGGTACCACGATGGGCGAGTTCATGCGCCAATACTGGATTCCAGCGGCACTGAGTTCCGAGGTCCACACCGACGGTGATCCGATTCGGCTCAAGCTGCTGGGCGAACAGCTCATTGTGTGGCGTGACTCGGCAGGTGTCGCCGGTGTCATGGACCATCGATGCCCCCACCGCAACGCGTCGTTGTTCCTAGGGCGCAACGAAGACGGCGGCATTCGATGCGTGTATCACGGGTGGAAGTTTGCGGTCGACGGCACCTGCCTCGAACAAGCCAACGTGGCGCCGCAGGACCAGTTCTGCGACACCGTGCGAGCGGGCGCCTATCCGACCGAAGAACGAGGCGGGCTCATCTGGGCGTACATGGGTCAACGCGAAACACCCCCACCGCTGCCGATGATCGAGGTGGCGCTGCTCGATGAAAGCGAACTCGAGATCCAGCCAGTTCTTCGCGAGTGCAACTGGCTCCAAGCGCTCGAAGGTGACATCGACACGTCGCACTTCGGCTTCTTACACATCGGCCATGTCAACGCAGACGAACTCGACGACGACAATCCCATGCGGGGCACCATCACCAATCGTGCCCCCGCCTATCACGCCCGCAACACCGACTGGGGCACGTCCTACGGCGCCTATCGACCAGGCCCGGACGACACGACCTATTGGCGGTTCGCAAACTTCATGTTTCCGTTCTGGACCCAACAACCGCAGGGACCGTTCGCCCGCAACATTCACGCCCGTGCCTGGGTGCCGCTCGATGACAACAACACCATGTTCATCAACGTGATGTGGAAGGAACTCACCGACCGAGCCTCCATCGCACCCACTCGCACAGACGGAAGTGAGATCGAAGGCCTCGACATCGTCAATACTTATCTGCCAAACACGACCGACTGGCTCGGGCGGTGGCGGTTGGCCGCGCACGAAGGCAACGACTGGGAAATCGATCGCGATGCCCAACGGTCGGGCCGGATCTTCACCGGCATCGCCGATGTACACCTGCAGGACCAGGCGGTCACCGAGTCCATGGGGCCAATCACCGACTTCACCCGAGAGAACCACAGCAGTAGTGATCAGATGATCGTGCTCACCCGACGCCGAGCGGTCCGGGCAGCGAGAGCATGGCGAGACAACGGCACCGTGCCACCCGGTGTCGACGACCCCGAGGCGTTCTTCGGGTCACGAAGCGGCTTCTTTTGGGCTGGCGAAGACGTCGACTGGCTCGACGCCTACAGCACCGAGATGACCACCGTCGAACACCCCGCTGGTGATCCCTCGGCCTGAGCTTCTGCCCAGCCAACCCCAGACTCGGCCAACGGGAGACTCTGCGCTCTCATCGAACGCTGGGCCCGACGGCCAGATCTGACGGGCAGATCCAATGGACAGGCCCGCCCGCTCGAGTGGCTGGACAGGGCCGCAGCCTGGTCGCGTCGATCATTTGGCACGCCTACTGGGTCACCCAACACATCACCAGCGATGCCCCCGACCACCCGATATCTGGCGATCTGCGCCGCCTGTCTTGTGGCCGGGATCGCTGTGTGAGCAGTCGACCAACCGCCGCGAACCACTACGGTCGAGGTATCAGTCCCTGGCTGCGAGGAGCATCCCATGCCCGACTTCTGGGCCCCGATCGGTCGTGGTGACGCGACGACAATCGGCGACCGTGCCCGCCATCTCGAAGACCGCGGTTACGCAGGAGCGATCGGCAACCAGGTATACGGCCCGCCATGGGCGAGCATGGCGGTGGCGGCCGCGGCCACCACCTCACTCGGCCTTGAGACCGGCATCGCCATGTCGTTTGTGCGCTCGCCGTTCGAAACCGCGTGCGCTGCACTGGAGCTCGACGAGATCAGCAACGGGCGGTTCACGCTAGGCCTCGGCACTGCACCCCAGACCTGGACCGAAGACTTCTTTGGCCAGCCGTTTCAACCGCCGATCGGCCGGTTGCGCGAAGTCATCGAGATCGTGCGCATGGTGTGCGACGTAGCGGCGTCCGGTGCTGCGTCGATCCCCGACTATCACGGCGAACATTACGACCTGTCCTTCGAGGGCCTGCATCCGAACTTCGGGCCGAACGCCCGCCGAGTACCCGTGTGGATCGCTGCACTTCGCGAACGACTGTGTGAACTCGCCGGTGAGTGCGCTGACGGGTTCATCGGACATTCCATCTGGTCGAGTTGGTGGCTTCTCGAACGAGCGCTGCCCGCCGTTCATCGTGGCGCTGCCAAGGCTGGTCGCGATCCCAACGACCTCCACGTCCAGCTGTGGCTGACCGCATCGATCGACCCAGATCCAGTCGTTGCCGCCCAACGAGCGCGAGGCAACATGGCCTTCTATGCATCGATCCCCAGCTACCGGTCGTACTTCGCTGAACACGGCTTCGGTGACTTGTTCGACACCCTCGTCGAAGCTCGACGCTCACAACCGCTCGAGCGAGTTATCGACCTCGTGCCACTCGAGGCCGCACGCACATTCGCAGTCTGCGGCACCGCCGACGAGGTCGGCCAAGAGATCGAACGCATCGCCGAACACGCCGATTCATTGTGTGTGAAGCCGCCACTGTGGGGTATCGATCCCGGCGATTCAGCCGAGCAGGCCCGTCGCCTAGAACATGTCCTGATGCACTGAACGGCCGGGTCCCAACCAACTCACGCACCCTTGACCAGCCCCAACATCGGGACTGGACCCGTCCCGGCGGTCAGCGACGGCAGCCGCCGAGATTCGCAGTCGGGGTGTTCCGCACTACTGTTGGCTAACTGCCCAAGGAGCCGTGATGACCGATCAACTCGCCACTTCTGAGTACACCAGCCCAAACGCCAGGTCGACTGCGATCGTGGCCGGCACCAGTCGCGGTGTGTTTCTGGTCACCGAAGCAGGCGCAGAGCCGGTACTCGAGTCAGGTGGCGTCCGAGACCTGTTCCAGCTTGATGGTCGTATCTTCGCCGGAACCGGCGACGGCCTGCGGACCTCCGACGACGGCGGACGATCGTGGTCAGGGCCCCAACTGGCAGGCCGCGAGGTGTGGCAGGTGCGCTCCGGTGGATCGGGTCGACTCTTCGCCGGTACCCAGCCTGCCGGTCTCTTCCGTAGCGACGACCACGGCGATTCATGGACCGAGATCGAGTCATTCGCCCAGGTTCCCGAGGCCCAAGCTTGGTGTGTACCACTTGACCCGCCTCTCGAAGGCCGGGCCCGAGCCATCGTGGTCGATGCAACAAACGACGACCGGATCTGGGTTGGCGTCGAAGTCGGCGGCATCGCCCGTACCACCGACGGCGGGGAAACCTGGTCGGTCGCTCTGCCCTACGACAACCCCGACCTCCACATGCTCTACGCCCAGCCGGGCGAACCCGAGGTGATCTATGCCAGCACCGGTTACGGCCGCTTCGATCACATTGCCGAAGAACTCGAAGGCAACGCCGGTGTCCTTCGCAGCGACAACGGTGGCGAAACCTGGAACTACGCCTGGACGGGCGTGACCCCCAGGTACTCACGACCAATGTGTATTGACCCTCGCCCGCCCCACGCTCTCACGGTCGGCAGCGCACCCACGGCGTTCTCCAATTACAAGGAAGAAGGCGGAGCGAACGCCGCACTGTTCCAAAGCCTCGACCGGGGCGAATCATGGCGATCACTCGCCGACGCTGCGCACACTCCGAGTGCCGCCAACATCCACGGGCTGACCGTCGATCCGTCGGTGGTCGGCGGCGCCCTCGTCGGCACGGACACCGGCGAGGTCTGGCGGGTCTCCCCCACCGCCGAATGGGAACTACTGGCCGCGGATCTCCCGGCAGTGCTTTCACTGCTCACGATCGACTAACCGCAGGTCTAACCCGTTGGTTCGGTATCTCGACCCTGGAGCACATGGGTCAGCTCGTGGGCGATCAATCCGTCAGGATTCAAACTCGCGGTACCTCCCACGTGGCCGATGCCAACGTCGAGCTTGATGAGACCGGGCCACACTCCGAGTGAGCCAAAACCGGCAACGTCGTCGCCACCGGTGAGCAGCTCGATCAGCAGTGCCTGTTCCTCGGGTTCGAGTGACGCTGCGAACGCGTCGACCTTGGCGGCAAAGGCTTCGGTGATCTCAGAATCAGGCATGCCGTCACGACGTTAGCCATCGCCACTCGTTACAGCCAGCCGCAACGGCTACCAGTCGGCCAAGGCTGCTTCCATCGCCGGGATGTCCAGGCCAACGACAAACTGATCGCCCACCTGCAGCGCTGGCGTGGTGCGAATGTCGTGAGACTCGAGCAGCTCGCCTGCCTCTTCGTCCATCATCACGTCTCGCACTACAAACGAATAGTCGCGCTCGGTGAGCCATGTCTTCATCCGTTCACACGGCCCACAGAGTGGTGACGAGAAGACGGTCAGCGTCGGCTGTGACTGCCGTAGCGGTTGTATCGCGTCGTCGTTCACAGTTCTCCGGCCGCCTTCTTGTCGCGATAGCGCTGCTTTGCCGCCATCCAATTTTCGAGCGCTTCGCCGCTAAGAAACGGCTGATCGTCGGTGAAGATCAGTTGTTTCCACGCGTCATCGTCGCTCCAGATATCAGGGGCCTGCACGGTGGTACGGGGTGCCGTTGCGTTCTCGAACAACTGCATACCGAGCTCCAGAATCTGATGCTGATGTTCAGCATCGAAACTTCGTCCGCACGAATTACCGAGCGGGAAGTCCAGGAACACAAACCGGGCCACGCCGCAATGTTCAACAATGTCCTTGGCCGTACCGAACATGACCGTTGGGATGCCGTTCGCTTCGAGGTGTCGTGCAACCAGACTCACGGTCTGGTGACAGACCGGTCAAACCGGTGTCATCACCGCCAGGTCGACGTCGTCTTCCAGGCAGCGGCGTAACACTTCAGGAGCGTCGACTTCGGCGGTCTTGCGTTTCGAGTAGCCGGTATAGACACCGTGATGCCGAGGCGCAAGCTCACCAATCCGGCCCCGTTCGACGAGTTCTTGCAGTCGACTCACCGGGTAGTAGGCGTTCACATCTTCCAGGGTGGTCGCATGCTGGTCGTAGTGCTCTTGGCGCGAATACAGAAGGTCGACTGGTGTGTCGAACGGGAGCGAATACACGTTGCCGACCGAAAACTCGTTATCTCGATCACGGCTTCCATCGGGCTTCTTCATCGCGATGTCCGACGTCGACACGATCGCGACCCGAGACTCAGACAACGGCTTGGTCAGCGGCGTAAACGGAACATCGGTGTGATGCGCCCATTCGTACGGCTTGTCGTATCCCTGACCTATGTAATAGTCACGAGTGCGGTCGATATATCGGACAGGTGCGCTCATCGCTCCCCCAAGCGTCGTTCACTCGCACGCTACCTAGTCCAGCGCCGATGGTCGAATCACGGATGCCGATCTTCCATTGCACCCACGTCAAATTTCATCCTGGTCGACGGCTCGGCCCACGCGGTAGTGCCTCCGTCAGCTAGTCAGCGAGGCCCATCACCAGTGACGCCCGTTTGACCAGGCCAGCGTCTTGGTCGGCGAACGCCTGGTTGATGTCTTCGAGCGGATAGTCGTCGACGACCTCGTCGAGCGGCAGCCGGTCGGCGTTACGACTCAGGAACTCGACCGCCAATTGCAGGCTGAGCGCGTTGTAGGAACCGACGGCTTCGATCCGCTGGTTCTGTGCGGTCAGCCGACCGGGATCACAATCGAAGCTCGTGCCGGTGAAGAACACACCGATCTCCAGGTAACGGCCACCCCAGTTCAACATCCGCAGTCCTTCGTCGATGACCGCAGCCGAGCCAACAAGCTCAGCGACAACGTCGGCACCTTCGCCGTCGGTCATGTCCCGAACGGCATTTATTCGGGCTCGTGAGTCGGTGATCTCGTTCAGGTTGATCACCTCGTCGGCACCCATCTGTTTGGCTAAGGCCAGCCGCTCAGGAATGCCATCGATAGCGATCACCTTCTCTGCGCCTCGTTCCTTGGCTACTGCGCAGGCATACACACCGAGTCCGCCGCAGCCTTGGATGACGACCCGGTCACCCATCTCGACATTGACCCGTTCAAGACCCATGATCACTTGGGCCAGCGCACAGTTAGCACTGACGATCATGGTGTCAGTCACATTGTCGGGCACCTTGAACATGGCCTGGCCCGCATGCAGGTAGAGATAGTCCGAGAACGTCCCCCGGGTATAGGGCCACTCGGTGTGTTCACCGTTCCTGATGTTGAAGCTGGTCCTGCATGCCTCGCTCATGCCCCGCATGCAGTTGCGACATCGCCCACACGGCCGGAAGTACTGGAAGGCGATGCGGTCACCTTCTGACAGCGGGGCACCGCTCCAATCGGTCGTTACGTCAGCGCCAAGTGCATGGACCACACCGGTTGCTTCGTGGCCCAGAATGCGCCCTTCGGGTGTCACAACCTTGGCGAGGCGGCCGTCACCGCGCCACATATGTAGCTCTGACCCGCAGATGTTTGACCGAGTGATCTTCAGGGTGACGCCATCACTCTTCGGTTCGGGAATTGGGAAGTCGGCTATCTCAAACGGTTTCCCTGGTCCGAAGAACAGTGCTGCTCGATTGACGCTCATAGTTGCCTCCTGCAGAATCACGGCGAACTCGTCCTGACCGAGCCCTCAGCGAGTCTTTCATCTTCGTCCCATGCACGCCACCAAACCACAGCGAAGTCGGCTCAGCTTCAGCTCGCCGCCAACACAAAGAGCCGGCCCTCTCATGACCAAAGAGTCACGAAGTGGCCGGCACCAAGTACAGCTTGGGCGGATGGGCTACGGAGCGAACACCCCGGCATTGTCCAACAGCACCGCTTCGGTGAAGAGGCCGGAGTACAGCTCATAGTCGTGGCTCTCGACGGTGTCGTCGTGATGGTCGAGACCAAAGCCAACCGAGAAGCCCAGGAAGTCGAGGGGTGCAACGAAGCTCCAGCTGTTCTCGTAGACCGAGGTGTCGACACCCGCAGTGAACTTCACCTTCGGCCGCACGGCCACGTTGAAGGCGTACTCGGGGTTCGAGACTTCCAAGCCTGAGCCACCAAACCGTGCATCACGGTCGACGGTCACGAGTTGAGCACTGCGATCATCGAACCAGGTTGTGTCGCCATCGACCACACCGGAGATGGTCGTGTTGGCACCAGCATCGATCTGTACGCCGACCCGACCATCCACGATGTCGGCACCAATACCCAAGTTGACTTCGCCGTAGATGGCACCGTTGGCGAGCTCACGTCGTAGTGGCGATTCGCCGTCTTCCCACAAGAACCAGTCATGGATGTTGCGGGTTTCGTCGCCGATGACTGGGTTGAAGTCTTGGCTGAAGTTGGTGTCGATGCTGTAGATGTCGTCGCAATCAACCGAGCCACCGAGGCCTGCAATCGATGCGGTCAGTGCACAGTCGAAGTTGAGTTCGAGCACGAACTCCTTGCCGTCGAAGTAGGCGTCGGCTGGCAGGCCGACCTTCTCGGCGGCAACGTCGAGGCTGACCGGGTCAACCGATACAGCAACAACGGTTTCGTCTGCGTTACCAGAGACATAGTCGACGTCGATCGAGAATGGGGCACGAACGCCGAAGCCTGCATTGAAGGTGTAGGAGAAGCTCACGAAGATGCGTGGGTGCCACACTGCGTCCTTCTCGTAGATCCATTCGTCGCTGTAGCTGCGGTAGACGGTGTGGCCGGTCAAGAAGTACTCGGTGTCGAAGTCGAACGGTGCGACTACGGTCGATTCGCCAGCGAACACGCCGCCGGTCGGTGCCTCGAGCTGGTGGGTGTCCAAGCCCCGGAACGTGCTTGCCACGACCGGGACGTTCGGGTTCAGAGGGATGAGGCTGCCAGTGTCGGTCAGAGGCATCGTGCTCGTTCGGGTGATCGAGCGAGGGCCGCTGTTGAGCGAAAGTTCCAACAGATCGATGTCGTTGAGCCGGAGAGCGTCGTTCGCTGTGACACCGGGAACAATTTCATCACGAGGGTTCACCTTGGCAAGAAGTGATCGGACTTCGGCGATATGCACGGCAATCTCGGGGGTGATAGCAGCCGTTGTATCTACGGCGAAACACAGGTCGCCCAGCGTCTGGCGATTGGTGGTGTTCGTGCACACGCCGGGGGCCAGTTCGTAGTCGATAATGCGATCAACTCTGAGCTGACCGCCGACGGCAGCGACCGGCTCGACGTAGGTCGGGGCTGTGACGAACAGGCCTTGCACGTCCTGGCCGAACAGATGGGCGAACTCTGGCTGCGCCGGCAGCGTGGTGGCGGCAATGAAACCGAGCGCATCAGGCTGTAACCGGGCTCGGTCATTAGCAACCGCCACCAACACTGGGGCTGCTCCCGGCTCTGACGGTGACGGTGCCGGTGCCGAGGGAGCCGACGTTGCTGTTGCGACTGGTGCCGTGCCTGTCGCCACATCGGCCGTGATGCCGTCTTCGGTGGGCGTATGGCTGATAACCCCAGCCGCCTCAACCTGCGTGGATTGGGCGCCTGTATTCTGAACTTGCTGCTGTCCTTGTGCTGCGTTTGCGAGCAAGGGGACCGCAATCGTGCACGATGCTGCAACCACCACCACGGCGAGTAGTTGGAGCAGAATGCGCTTCCCTCGGCCTTGTTTCCGATGTGGTGTCCTGTTGTGGGGCTGCGTCTCCATGATGTCTTTCCTTCGGTGAGTTAGTGCCGCTCACATGCGGCTTCACAGAGGGGATTGACGGCCCGAGGCGATCTTTCACTTTTCTTGCAAGATTCTTTTTGGATTGTTCCGATGACGCTGCGCTCGATGGTGAGGTCGAGGATTTCGGAACCGGCGCGCGTAATGCATCGGCCATCATCCGGTCTCGCCAGGAGCGCTGGTCGCTTGCTGCCACCAGCGATCAACTGATGGTCGCGTCGCCTCAGTTAAAGAGGTCGCCCAGGTTGTAGAGCTCTACCGCATTGCCGCCAAGGATCTTCGCCCGAGCGTCTTCAGGAAGTGCACTGGTCTGTTCGGCCAACATGCCCTGGCTATAGGGCCAGGTCGAGTCGCTGTGCGGATAGTCGTTCGCCCACATCAGTTGCTCGGGCTTCAGCAGCCCTGCTTCGGCCATACGGAACGCCGACCAATCATCTTGGAACGTGACCTTGACATGATCTTCGACGTACTCGCTGGGGCGACGCTCAAGCGTGGCGCTCTTCAGCCAGTTGCGGTGACGGTTATACGCATGATCCATCCGGTAGCTGTAATGCGGTACCCACCCGGCATCGGCCTCGACACACACGATCTTGAGATCGGGAACCCGGTCGAACACGCCACCGAATACGAAGGTGCCAATCAGGTCCTGGTTACCTCGGATGATCGACATGAACGTGTTGAGCTTCGGGCCCCGTGGTTTGTAGTTCTCGCCGGTCAAGATATGGAAGCTCAGAACCAGGCCGAGATCGATCGCAGCCGTGTAGAAGTCATCCCACGCCGGATCGTCATAGTCAGGGCCGCCGTCGTAGGCAGGACCCGGCGTGCCGGGCAGCATCACACCCCGCAGGCCAGCGGCAGAGATGGCTTCGAGGTCGCTGATGGCTTCGGGAATTGTGCGGGCTGCGGTCTGCCCGCATCCGTACAAACGGTCCGGGGCCACGGCGCAGTACTCGGCGATCCACCGGTTGTAGGCGTCGAACATTGCCTTCTTGAGATCGATGTCGGGATGGTTGCACAACAACATGCCAACCGACGGGTAGATCACCTCGCCATCAACGCCGTCGGCTTGCTGGGCCTCAACCCGTGCGGTCGCGTCCCAACCAGCGCGGTGAAGTCCCTCGAATGGCACACCCTTCATCGACAGCTGATCCGACTGACGGCCCGCTGCTGAGTGCAGACCAAGGTGGATCTTGTAGCTCATGCCGGGCACGTGGAAACACGCGCCTTCGCCCGCTTCGTCGGTCATGAACGGGGCGCGATCACGAAACGCTGGGTCGATGTTGTCGAGGTACGTCCAGCCCGGCTCGGTGATGTGTGAGTCCGCGGAGATGATCGGTGTATCGATCGCTCGAGGAGCACTTTCGATTCGGCTATCGGTCGTTAACGCCATGTTGTGTCCCCAAGCGGTCGTGTTCGCAGATCAATCTTCGTCAAATCGACAGTACCTCAGCGGGTGGTACCAACTGCAAGGTGGCTCGGACGGCGAAGGAAGTCGTGACCACCGCGGCCTCCTGGTGTCGAGAACTAGTATCGATGGGCAGGACCCGCCCCAAGGAGACCTCACGATGACCACCGCTGACTTCGACGCCCGACTCACCCGACTCGAGGACATCGAAGAGATCAAGCAGCTGAAGGCGCGTTATTGCGCGTACTGCGACGATGGGTACGACCCCAACGGCATCGCTGCGCTCTTCACCGAAGACGGCATCTGGGACGGCGGTCGTACCTTCGGGAAGCGGGAGGGGCGGGATGCAATCCATCGACACTTCGAGGCGGCGTCTCAACGGATCTCGATCGCCCGCCATCAGGTGATGAACCCGATCATCACCATCGACGGTGACGAAGCGACCGCCGACTGGTTGCTGTTCCAGCCGTGCACCAATACCGGCGAAGAAGGAGAACACGATCAGGCGCTGTGGCTTGCTGCGACCTACCACGACCAGTATCGGCGGGTCGAGGGAACGTGGATGATTTCGGTGATGGTGATCGACGTTGCGTTCTTCACACCCTTCGACACTGGTTGGGCGAAGCAACAATTCTTGCCAGGACGCGAACCGTAACGCTCCGCCACTAGTGGTGCGTGGGCTTCCACGTGTCAGGCTGA
>Ga0206131_10003933_pt1 | contig 16679 bp, 4 predicted proteins | sample Helgoland_Spring_FD_148636 | JGI IMG/M metagenome (GOLD analysis project Ga0206131, IMG submission 148636) | Pelagic subsurface seawater microbial communities from Kabeltonne, Helgoland, North Sea - Helgoland_Spring_Bloom_20160517_1 | ecosystem: Environmental > Aquatic > Marine > Epipelagic ...
GATCGCATAACCTGCATATCCACCAGTATTACCAGTTACACGAATTGTACCGTATTGACCTGATACGTTATCAATGTAAGTAGAAGCACTACCCATTTCGAAACGGTTAGCTCTAACAGTATTCATCACAGATGTACCACCAAAGTCACCGTAATAAGCATTATCATCAGAGTCGTAGAAGATGTTAGCATACGCGCCGTTTAGAACAGTGTGTGTGCCACTAACACTAACGTTTCGTGACATATTCCAATCACCGTTAGCATCTGTCCAGTTACTATCCGTAACAAATCTTAGTCTGTCTGGATTAGTTCCTTCTGCCATGCGAAGCATTTGGCGACCACCAGAAACAAGTTGCATGTCATCGTTACCGACAAATCTAATATATGTATCAGTATCACCATTGTGTCTGATATATTCATCAGCACGTACTTCGTTAAATACGGAAGTTCCTGCTGGGTCTGCGTAATATGCTGAGTTGTTAGAGTCACGGAACCTTGTTGCATCCATGTAACGAGCCGCAACAATATCACCAGATGTCGTGATAGTAGCACGACTTACAGCCGCATATCCAGCGACACCCAAGTTGTCGGATGTAAACTGTAGATTACCCAAGCTATTTGTTGTCAAATCGTCTGGCGATTCAAATATTGCCCATTCACTACCGCCAGTCCAACGAAGACCTTCATTCGGGCCGGGATCATTGAATGTGATATTGTTTACATTTGTAATATTACCGTTTGTCCAATCCCATGTACCACCAACTTTACCACCAGTACGTGGATTGAAAGAGTAAGTAGAATTTGAAGCATCACGGAAGTTCGTAGCGTCAACGTTAGTACCTATGACAGTATCGCCTGTAATAGTACCAAGAACATCAAGGTTTACACCGATTGTACCGCTATTATCAATAGCCATCGAATCTGCTTTGATCTTGCCTTGTACGTCAGACCTTTTCAGAATAGGAGGTCCGAATTCTCGTGTAGCACCACCAGCACTATGGTTCATAAGAGCAATTAGACGAACATATCTAACACCAAGCCCATCAGAACCATTGTACGCTGTGTGGCTAGTTGGTACTGTGTGGTATCCCTTATACTCATTCCAAGAAGTAGAAGTTACGTTAACAGAGGATGCCGCAAAGTATACAATACCTTCGTTCGCATCGATAGGGTTCTTGTCTTTATCGTATTGTCTAACACCAAGGAAGAAGTTACCACCTGTACCAGTGATAAGTCTTACCGCCATTTCAGCATAGATTTCTTCGCCCGGTTCAACAGGGATGTAGTCAGAGTCAAAGCTTCTGAAAGCATTTGTTCTCAGAGCATAACTAGCGGCAAAAGGTCCGTCACCGTTCTTTACATATTCACTAGTTGTTCCTGTTGCGTTATTTTCTTCACCTTGCATAGGCTGAACAACACGTTTGTCCCAATAATCTGAGGCGTCAAACATTTTCATGTCAGCAAGACCAGAGCCGTATGTTTTCAACAAGCCAAGGTCTTCGTTACCACCGTTAAGCGCCAAGCTACCAAAGATACCAGCGCCATAAGCTTGGATGTTGCCGTTTTCTTCGAACCAGAAACGCTCACCAATCCCATTAAAAGAAAGTGCCATAGTAGAACGAGTGTTTCTAGTCTTGTGCAAGATCGATGGGAAGTTGGCATCAGCCGATGTGTTTTGGATTACAATCATACGTTCTTGAGCAGATTTAACCTCAAGAGGATACGTAGTGTTGTTGAAGATCGCACTATCCCCAGCCTTAACAGACTTTAATCTGGATTGCCCTGCTAAGTCAGCATAGAATGCTGAGTCATTCAAGTCGTAGAAGATAGGTGAGCGCATAGAGTTGGGTGCAGAACCATAACCGTTTTCAGCACCAATTTGGTGAATGTTGTTTGAATGCAGTCTTGTAAAGTTGTTTCTGTTTGCAGTCAGTGACCATTCATTGTCAGTCTCGTTATACAGACCCATTTCTGTAGCACCACTTGATATGAAGCCCCAGTCGTTGCTAATCATATAGCCAGCATAACCGTCTCTTTCACCTTCAACCATAATAGTCCCCTTAGGACCTGATGGCGAGTCAATGCTTAGAGAAGTTCCATCCATTAGGATTTGATTTGTTCTCACAACATTTAAGATAGATGTGGTTGCTGGGTCTAGGTAGAATGCGCTATTATCTGAATCGTAGTAACGAGGTGCATAGACACCTACTGTGAAATCAGCGGAGTCTGCATCTATAGACAAGCGAGTTGCGTTAGCTGTCTGTACTCTAAATCTGTTGTTAGCGTCAAAACCAAAACGAGTAGTAAGATCACCTCTATGACTGATCCAATCATCAATGTTGATGCTGTTCAACTCAGATGTGGATGCTGGGTCTAGGTAATACGCATTGTTGTTGCTGTCATAATACGCAGGAGCATAGACGTTTTGAGAGAAGTCGATGGAGTCGCTATCGATGTTAACTTTTTGTGTGCCACCAACAAATACTTTGAAAATGTCATTACCAGAAAATCCGAAGTACGTATCATTATCACCATTATGGCGAATGTAATCATCAAGATCAATGCGGTTCATTACCGATGTTCCTGATGGATCAACAAGATAAGAATTATTTGCGGAATCTAGCATCCTTGGTGCAATTAAATCAACCGATGACGTAACAGATGTGTCAGCAACAGTAAGTCTTGCTGTTCCACCAGTTGTCAGAGCGATTTGATCATTTGCTGGGAAGCCGATGTTTGTGTTTACGTCACCATCATGCCTGATTGTACCAGAGATGTCAATGTTATTCATTCTTGAGGTTGAAGCAAAGTCGCCAAAGAAAGTATCATCATTGCTGTCTTTAAACTGCGCGGCTATCATATTGCCAGCAGTAGAAACATCTTTATCACCACGAACTTTAACCGTAGCGGTGTCGTCCATATAGAAACCACCACCTGATCCGAAGCCTAGCTCATCACCTTTAAGGAAAGTAGCTGTGCCAACACCAACTGCAAATGCATCATCATTGCTAGTCAGTTGTACTGAACCACTTACATGAAGAATACTATTTGTTTTTGAACCAACTACTGGGGTTGCGTCCATTGTTGCGTATGTAGCCGCTTGATCTCCAATGATCACATCGCCATCAGTTGCATTAGCAGTAAGCAAGAAGTTTGCATTCGAATCTGCAATAGCCCAAGTCATATCATTGTCGATGACTTGGTACATGTTGCCGAATGAATCGCCTCTGAGAGTAGTTGCGACTGCGCCGTTAACTCTAGTCTCGCTGATTAGGTTGCCAACAACGAATGGGTTGTTGCCCATGCCATACTTGTTTAATGATGTTAGTGGCAAACCACCAGCACCACCAGAAATTGACATCAGAGGATTTGAAGATGCACCTGTGGTTCCATAAGGAGCGAGTGTAATACCGCCTTCGCCTGTGGTGTCATTTGATCTTGCGTCATCACCAACGTTACCAACAACAACCTTAGCATTAACTGCCAAAGAGGTTGTAGTGTTGTCAAGGTCTAGTCTGTATGTAGTTCCAGTTGGAGCGTAATATACAGGCGCACGAAGTTGTACTGTAGACACAGCTTCTGTATCACTGATACTAACCCTACTTAATCCGTTAGTAGATAAATTAATAGTGTTTGTGCCGAAAGCAAGACTTGTTCCTACATTACCATTGTGGAATAATTGATCATTAATACCAATATCATTCAACACAGATGTTCCTGCAGGGTCTGCAAAGAAGTTTGAATCTCCTGAGTCAACAAACCTTGGCGCAACCATGTCTACTGTAGCGGTTACCGCACTATCTGATATTCCAAGTCTCTCAGCACCACCTGTTTCCAAACCAATAGTATCTGTTCCGAAAGCAAGTTTTGTATCTGTGTCACCGTTATGGAATAGTTCTGAGTCAAGCCCTAGTGAATTAAACACTGATGCGCCACTTGGATCAGCTAAGTAAGTATTGTTATCTGCATCAACGAACCTTGGTGAAATCATGTCTACTGTAGAAGTTACGCTAGTATCAGTAACCGTAAATCTTGTAGCACCACCTGTGTTTATGTTTACTGTGTCAGTACCAAAATTGATATCTGTGTCTGTGTCGCCATTATGGAAGATACTTGTATCAATTCCAATGTTGTTCATTACTGACGTGCCAGCAAAGTCACCGAAATATGTATTGTCACCACTGTCTAAGTAACGAGGCGCACTAACGTCATTGGCAAACAAAGCACCAGTGTTAGTAAGTGTTAGTCTTGTTGTTCCATCAGTGTCAAGTTTTATAATGTCTGTGTCAAAAGATACTTTAGTGTCAATATTTCCATTATGGAAAAGATCACTGTCAAGTCCAAGATTGTTGAAGATTGAGTTTGCTGCTGGCTCTGCAAAATATGCATTATTATCACCGTCAAGGAACCTTGCACCAACAATATCGTTACCTACAACCCAATTACCAGATGCGTCCATGTAAGCACCAGTAGCATAGTTAAGGCTAGAGCCAAGGAAACCAATGTTACCATTATCAGAAGAAAGAACGCGGTTGTTGCCAGCACCTTTCATAGTAAGCAAAGCAGAACCAGTATCGTTACCAATAGAGACTGTACCTTGCAGTTCAAGGTTGCCAGTGGCAGTATCGTTAGCATCTGAACGTAAGAATTGTGCCGCTTCTAATCCGTCTACTGTATCAGCGTCAAACCCATTGCCAGCACCTTCATCCGCTGTTGTGATGATACGACCTAAATCAGTACCTGCTGAGATTAGTTTAAACCAGTCGTTTGTTTCATCCCATTGAATAGATGAGTTTGCCAAATCACCACGAGAGACTTCCCACCCAGCATTTTCTGTTGGAACGCCAGTTAGAAAGTTGCTGTTGAGTGTAATAATATTATCAGCAATTAGAACTGTTTCTGATTGAACTTCAACTCTTGTACCTTGCACTGTAAGATTACCAGTGATGATATAATCACCGTCCAACGTATCGTTTTGGTCAGAGCGCACAAACGATAGAGAATCGATACCATCAAGTAAATCAGCATCAAGACCAGAGCCAGAACCATCATTGCCTGCGTACCAAATAATGGAACCACTAACAGTTGGCGCACGTTTGAAGTCAATACCAGAAGTGTTAAATTCTAAGTCAACCGCATTATTATAGATAACTTCAACACCAACAGTATTATCATAAAACTTAATACCATTACTTTGACCACCATTTAGAATGCTGTAGTCGCCAGTAGCAAAATTAGTAATCTGTAGTGAATTGCTGTCGCCAACAAAGTTAGCAATAATAGCACCATTACCACCACTATTAGTCGCAGTAAGAGATGCTGTGGATGGAGTTGCTTGTGTTACTTCAACAGCACCAGTTAGCTTAGAGCTTCCAGTAACCTGTAGTTTATTTGTACCGTCATCTGCGGAAGTGCCAATTAGAACGTTATTCTCTGATTGGAGTCCGTTCTTGACTATAAATTTCTTATCGTTTGCCATGTTGGTTCACTCTCCCCAGATTCGGCTTATACTATGCTTTTATTGTATTTATAACAATTTATCCTGTTATTAACGTTCCCACAATTTTATATGTTGTGGAATTTGAACTTGCTGGTGTGCCTTTAAGTGTTAACAAAGGACCCGAAATCTCTACGTCATATGTTGCTAAGTCGCTACCAGATGTCGATATAGAACCAAATTCTGTACCCATAGCTGTTGATCCATCATGCGTAATCAACAATTTCGTGATGTGTCTTGTAGTCCCATCTTTCGCTTGAATAATGATTTCAGCACTACCGAACGCTGAATGTGGGAATGAGTAAAGGTCTGCTTGGCTAGTCGCACTAGTAGTGGTTGTTTTAGAAATCATTCTTGAATGATCTTGTTCAATGTCATTATTGACAGTCAACTTACCACTCATTGTATCGCCAGTAACGTCTACAAACTTAGCGTCTGCTTCTGTCTCAGTATAATAACGACCATCTAACTGCCCACCATTCAACTCAGCTTCTGTGTAATAACGACTATCCAATTGACCATTAGTCAATTCTGTTTCTGTGAAGTAGCGAGTATCTAGTTGACCATTAGTCAATTCTGTTTCTGTGAAGTAGCGGTTGTCAAGTTGACCGCCATCCAATTCAGCTTCTGTATAGTAGAGGCTATTTAACTGCCCACCATCTAGCTCAGTTTCTGTGTAATAACGATTGTCAAGATCAGTGGATGATACACTTACAACGTGTCCGAATGTGTCAAAAGATGCGTCCTGTAATACAGAACCATCTGAGTTATCAATATCAGCAACAGAAGAAGTGTCTGCGTGTGTAATTGAGATGGATGTATTAGAGAAATCGTTTAGCGTAAAGTTGCCAGTTCCTGTTAGACCAGACGATGCAGTAATTGTTACCAAACCATTTCCGATTTGTCCAGAAGCCGCCGCTGATGCCTCAGCCAAGATGTCTGATTTATGAGAGCCATCAAGCAAGTCTGCGTCTAGTCCAGATGCCGCGCCATCAACTGTTTGAATTGCAGTCATCAACTCAGCCGCTGTCTGATCAGCCGTAGCATTTGGTTCGATGTTGTCTAATTTAGCACCATCAACAGAAACGTCTCTACCATCAACAGTTCCAGATACTGTGATATTACCTGTTACATCAATATCCTGACCAAATGTATCAACCTCTACGTAATAACTTGTGCCATCACCAGTTTGTAGCAATAGTGTGTTGTTTGCACTATTCCATGTGAAGTCATCAACACCAGATACTGACGATGTTGTAACCGATGTTAAACGACCATCTTCATCAACTGTAATTACTGGGACAGAGGTTGCAGAACCATATGAGCCTGCTGTTACACCAGTGTTTTCCAATTCAGTCGCAATAGTCATCACACCAGTATTTGATGTAGCCGTACCTGTGACCTTACCTGTTAGTGTGAGTTCAAGACCATCTTCCAACGTGTCGAGTTTAGCACCATCAGCCGCAATGTCACGACCATCGACTAATCCAGATACGAATATATTATTAGCACTAATGTTGTTAAATGCTTCTATTGGTGTGTGGAAGAAGCCACCATCAGCCGTACCAATGGTAAACGTGTTATTCGCTGTAGTAAATGATGTGCTGTCAACCCCTGCAACAGACACCGTACTTGCGGCTGTAAGTCTACCATCTTCATCAACTGTAAATACAGGTACAAGAGAAGCAGAGCCATAGGAACCAGCAGTGACGCCTGTGTTCGCTAGTTCTGTGGTGAGGGTCATGATACCAGTGTTGGAGAACGCTGTACCAGTCACCTTACCATCTAGGGTGAGGTCTAAGGTGGATGGGGGTACATTTGTGAAGTTAGTATAGTCAAGGTAGTAACTACCCTCTTGACCGTCAAGCAAGTCGGCATCTAATCCAGATGTTGCTCCATCAACCCCTTTGATAAGAGTGAGGATAGCGTTTGCATCCAAATCGGCAGAAATATCAACGATAGATTCAGTATTGGCAACGGCATCATACTTCTTAAAGTATAGTTTACCATCTTGCGTGTTAATCGCAATTTCACCCAATTCGAGTTGGGCAGTCGTGGGTATACGACCAGCTACAGCACTACGGCGTAGTTTAATTGTTGTTGACATATCTATGCCCTCTCTATATAAAACCTATGTAGGTTTAGAATGTTCCACCATCTAATTCATTAACAGCAATTGAGATATTATTATCAGATACTGTTGTATCCACACCTTCGCCCCCAGCTATAGTAATTGTCTCGCCCAATACAACGGTATCAGTCGTACCATTGTCAGCGCCAAACAAAATATTTGGGTTGGTGATAGAGAATTCAGTACCTGTTAATGTTAGCCCTTGTCCAACGGAGTATGTACCCGCGCCAGAAAATTGTTGCCAAATTATATCGTCTGTGCCAAGAGCAAAAGTCTCAGCGTCTGTTACTGTCGCAACGAAACCAGTTCCGTTGTTTGTCGTTCCATCAGTTACGAATTGGAAAGAACCTGCAATTTCTGAAGATTCATTGAAATAATCGCCACGAGTAAATATCCAAGGATCATTCAAATCACCAACTTGGGTCAGTAAATACGAACCATTTTCAAGTGAGTTTGTTTGATCTTTAACAAGAAGTCTATACCCAACTGCCCAAGATGTAACTCCATCAATATCAAGAGTTGGACTTGCGGCAAGTGTTATAGTGCCATCACCGTTATTGTACGAACCACCAAGATCAGCGGTTGTTGCGGCAAGTGCTGCTGGAATAACTCTAAGACCCTGAGCAACACCGTCAACGTATTGCTTATTTACAGCATCTTGGCTATTTACAGGATCAGCAAGATTTTTAATGATATTTTGACTTACATCAATTTCATTCGTATCTGAACTAAAAGTAAGATCAAGACCAGAAGAAGCCGAAGACGAAACAGTTCTTCCAGTAATAGCTACTGAACCCGCCCTAAATGCGTTACTGACAAGTAACGTATGTAGATTGGAAACACTTCCGGGGTGGATATAGTAGCCAGTATCATCAGCATCAACAAAACGTTCTGCCAATACGTCGTTGTTTACAATCCAGTTTCCTGTTGCTCTTTCAGCATACGCCGCGTAGTTGAAGGTATTATCAAGGAAACCAATTTTACCTTGACCTGCGTAAAGTGTTGATTGTGATCCTGGACCATCAGCAAAGCCAATAGAAGAGAATGTCAGACCATAACCAACTCTTAATTGGTTTAGTCTTGTTTCGCCAGCAAAATCACCATAATAGTTGTTGTTATCACTATCAAAATATCTTGGAGCAAATACGTTACCAGAGAATGTTGAACCATCAAGCGTGGCATAAACTGTGTCAAGATGTGAGTAATCTACCCCAATTTCCACATTTGCGGCAGGACCGTTTGGCTGTGTAATAACAAGACCAGAAGTATTAGAGGAATGTACAACATCCGAAACATAATCGGCAGTAATTTCAGCTTGGATAGTTGTGTTGCTTGCTCTTGTTACTTCAGCAACACCTGCAAGATCACCACTTAGTTCGATATTAAAGTTACGAACCTTGAGGTTCATTACATCGTTAAGATCGTCGTTTACTGCAATAATACCTTCGTTATTAGCATTACCGTCTACAAACATAAGAGCAATAATGTCACGAGATGTTTCTGTAAAGTTAGGAATAGCGTTAGCTTGTAGCTCTAGTGGAATGTCTGTAGCAAAGTCAATACGACCATCTTCAGTAATGCGGATACGTGGAGTAAACCCATCAGTACCATACATCTGAGCTTGAACGCCAGTAACATCCAGACCAATCTCTAATTCATTATTTGCAGTATCAATATTTTGTACTTCAAGACCACGACCAATTGATAGTGTTGGGTTTTGAAGCAGATCGATAGATGTTGGATATGTGTTAGCATTGTCAACAACAATCATCTTAGATGAGAACTGTGTATTCAGATATTCAAGGTTAACGGCATCTCTTGGATTAACAGGAGAAGCGAGGTCTGTGATAACATTGTTACTTACATTGATAACATTGGTTGAGTCAAGATATAAATTGCCATCAGAGGTAACTTTACCATTGACAACCATTTCACCTGTGTTATAATAGAGCTTAAGCGAATTAAGATTATTACCATATAATAGATTACCTTCTTCACTAATTTGTAATCTTTGAGTACCAGATGTATAGAAATCAAGTTCATTGTTATCATCACCAGATGCTGTTTCAGCAATAATATAAGTGTTTCTATCAAGGTCAATAACAGAACCTGCTAGTCCAGCCCATGCTGTACCATCATATCCTTCAAATCTAGCATCTTGGTTGTTAAACCTTAGCATACCTACTTGTTCAGTAGGTCTTTGAGCCTCAGTACCAGATGGAAGAACAAGAGCGCCTGTAGTATCAAATTTAATTACTTGATCATCAGAGGTAATGTTATCAACATACAATGTTCTCCAATTTTGACTACTCGTACCAAGATCGTATGTGTTAGCCGCAGAAGGAGATGCATTACTTGCAATAGCATTTACAATTAAATTACCATAACTAACATCTACATTTCCATAGAAGTTTGCTTGGTTAGATAGATCGAACATAGCGGCAATAGAGCCACCAGTAAAGAATTTAAGTTGGTTGTTATCAGCACCTGGGCTATCCTCAGCCGTAATCTTAGTGTTTTGATCAACGTCAATAACACCACCAAGACCAGACCAAGCAATACCATCATATCCTTCAAACTGACCATCAGCCGAATTAAATCTAATAGAACCAGTAGCATTTGAAGGTCTATCGGCTGTTTCACCTTGCGGAAGGATTAAAGAACCTGTACCACTTATAGTAAGAGTGTCACTAACTGGGTCGATCTGTGTTAGCGGTAGCTGTTGTGCAACATTAAACTGAGTACCATTAAGGGTTAGCCCAGACCCAGCAGTGAAAGTACCTTCACCTTGGAATTGAACCCAATTAACGTCATCTGTGTTAACATTAAAGCTTGATGCGTCATTAACAGTAGTAACCCAACCTGTACCACCATTAACAGTACCGTCTGTTATAAACTCATATGATCCTGGTAGCTCTTTATTGGTAGAGAAGTTACTTCTTTCAAATACCCATTCTGTGTTTGCAGAACCAACTTGGATAAGGTCATAAGAACCGTTTTCACGAGCATTTATCTGATCTTTAACAACAAGGTTTTTACCAAGTGACCAAGTAGTAACATCGTCAACGTACAAGAAATTAACTGGTGGAATAGTAAGAGTTGCTGTTACTGTAGTATTGCCAGCCTCAAACGTAGCACCCAAGTCTTCTGTAGTAGCCGCTAATGCTTGTGGTCTAACAACAAAACCTTGAACCAAATTGTCCACGTACCGTTTGTTTGTCGCATCAGTTCCAATAATCGGATCATCAACGATCTTAACGGTGTTCTCTACACGTTCTAATTCAAATTCAAGGTAGCCTTTGTTGATAGCATCTTTACCATCAATCGGATCAAGAACATTTGTGATGCGTGAATTATCTACATTTACAACGTTGTTCGCTGCTGGCTGTAATACAACATCGCCTTGGCTTGTGATTGTATTGAGTTCTAATACCAATCCACCTGCATCAATCTTATCAAGACCGATAATCTCGTTAGTAGTACCACCCAAAGTGATGGCTGTGTTACCAAACGTAATATCATCTGCCGAAATTACATTGTTGGTAGATGAGAAGTTTATTGGGTTTAATGAACTGTTATAAAATTGAGTTACGTGACCAAATGTGTCGAGGTCAATATTTCCTGCAAAAGTCAGCCCATCATTGTTAGAACTTAACTGCGAAGAAGTATCGCTGTGACTAATTACGAGGTTTGCTGTCTCTACATTATTCTCTGGGGATACAATAATGCCTGCGCCAGCATCAATTTGAGCGACGTATCTACCTACTGTGTCGATACCCATTGTAATTGAATCTGGTACAATGAGTGGTTTTTTCTCAGCCGCCGCGACTATTCGAATGTTCTTAGTCTGACCAACTTTAACTTTAATACTCACAAGTTATACCTCCGTGATGGTTGGAATAACAATAGCTAATCCTTCAACTATCTTAGACATCTCACCACTTGATTTTCTCATCAGCACATCATATTCGTATTTTCCAGGTCTTAGATTGGCAGTCGTTTCTGCATCCAGAACTAGAGTGATATCATTTTCGTTTTTTTCTATTGTAAACTCTGCTGTTCTCTTGGAAGAGTACATTTTTCTTAGGTCAGCAAAAAAACTGAAGGTGTTGATTACCAAATCGTCATCGTCACCGTCGAACAACTCTAACGAGATACGAAAGTCAGTTCCCTGATCGATGTATATATTTGCTTTTGATCCCATTTTAAATCTCTTTTATGTATTATTGGCTTTATTCTATTTATAAAAAATAGGGGGGTACTAAAAGCTTAGACCCCCCTATTTCATCAATAGATACAGAAATCTTATTGGACTTTGATCTCTTCTACTTTCTCATCCAAGTCTTTAATTGCTTCAATCAACAAACCAACCAATGCGCCGTAGGCAACACTCTTAATTTGCTCATCGCTGTCATCAGTTATAACTGCTTCTGGGATAACATTTTCGACTTCTTGAGCAATCAAACCAATCTTTCTTACGTCTGGTTGTGTTTTCTTGTTGAAGTAAACGCCTCTCATGTTATTCACTTTGCTAAGTGCTTCCCCAACAATCTCGACATTCTCTTTCAATCTAGCATCAGAGTTTGTGATGATATCACCAGTTGCAGTGAAGTCACCTGTTGTAGTGTCGAAAGTAAAGATTGCAGTACCACTTGATCTGTTTTCAATAACAACAGCGGTTGCTACAGTCGTATCACAGTCAATTAAGAATGCGCCAGAACCTGTAGTGTCAAGCCCAATCTTTGTTGCATTAGTATCACCGAAACCGAAGTATGTGTCATTTGGCAAGTTCATGTCAGAAGTAACACCACTCAACGATGCCGCTGTAAGAGCGCCACCAACAGTAAGGTTACCCGCCACGTCAATGTTTTCAACGCTAAGTTCATCTACGTTAGAGGTGTAGAAGAAGTTTTGTTCACCACCTGGGTTAGGTCCCAATGTAGCAAGTAGCTGTCTTTGGTCAGCACCAGCTTCAAAGAATGGGATAAACAATGCAGTGTCTTGTAATGGAGATGTGTGGATGTTTTGTAGGTTGCCAACACCACCTTCGTTACCTGGACCTTGCACACCCTGTGTACCTTGGAAACCGTAGTCCCCTTGAATACCTGTAGCACCTTGGAAGCCCTGTACACCACCACCGATAGCACCTTGGAAACCTAAGTCACCTTGGATACCTTGGATGCCTTGCATACCTTGTACGCCTTGCCCAGTAGTACCTTGCGGACCAGTTTCGCCCAAGTCGCCTTGAACGCCCTGAGTACCCTGCGAACCACCGTCACCAGTTCCACCAACAAGTCCTTGGAAGCCCTGTGCGCCTTGGAAACCTGTGTAACCCTGTAAACCAGTTCCACCATCGCCACCAACAAGTCCTTGAGTACCTTGGAAACCACCGATACCTTGAAGACCTTCATCCCCAATACCAGCAGCACCTTGGAAACCTTGAGTACCTTGGTTGCCCGCACCAGTCGAACCTTGGAAGCCATTGTCACCTTGGAAGCCTTGGAAGCCGTTAGTACCTTGAATACCCTGATTACCTTCACCAGAAATACCTTGGAAACCACCAAATCCTTGGAAGCCTTCAGCACCTTGGAAACCTTGTGCGCCTTGCATACCTTGTAGACCAATACCAATCGGACCTGTATCACCTTGGATACCTTGTGCCGCTTGAGAACCTTGAATACCTTGAACACCATCGTTACCTTGGATACCAGTTGCACCGATACCGTCTAGTCCACGTTCGCCTTGAAGACCTTGAACACCTTGGAAGCCATCGCCGCCTTGTAAACCAAAGCTACCTTGGATACCCTGCGCTCCATCTCCACCGACTTCACCTTCGTCACCTTGTTGTCCATCTGCACCTTGGAAGCCACCGCCACCTTGGATACCCTGAGAACCCAAGTCACCTTGGAAACCTTGAGTTCCCTGCAATCCTTGAACGCCCTGCGCACCTTGCGCACCAACAGAACCGACAAATCCAGAAATACCTTGGACACCTAAGTCACCTTGAATACCTTGAACACCCTGTGAACCAACAGGTCCTACATCACCAGTTCTTGCGAATGTGATAACAACATCTGCGCCATCAGCGAAGTTTGCCACAGAACCAGATATATAAGAAGCGTCAATTGCAAAGTAACCAGCAGCCTCTGTCAAGCCATCAATCGTATAGATTGCAAAGTTTTGCGGTTCTCCATTTATAGATACTTTAAAGTGACCTTTAATAGTAGCTGTTGAGTCATCAATAGTTCTTAGGAACGGTTGAATATCTGTAAAGTTATCATCTCTATCGTCCATGAACAATATCGAAGCACTTGATAAAACTGTGTTGTTAAATTTAAGAGTACCAACGCCCGGATCAGTTGCGGCTGTATTCGTGCTAAATGTGTAGTCGAATGTAACACCGCCGAATGAACCAGTTTGACCCTGCAAACCAAGTGTACCTTGGCTACCAGTCGTTCCTTGAACGCCTTGAGGTCCGATTGGGCCAGGGAAACCCTGTACACCATCGTCACCTTGCAAACCAAGAACACCCTGTGAGCCAGTTGTACCTTGGTTACCAGCACCTTGGAAGCCTTGTAGTCCCTGTACGCCTTGAACACCTTGGATGCCTTGAACGCCCTGAGTACCTTGAGGTCCCAAGTCGGAAGTAACAATAACACCACCCATAGATGCGTGAACTTGGCATTGATAGTAAAGAGATGCAGGAGCATCAAATGGAACTCTGAAGTAAATCAGCCCATTGTCTTCGCCGTTATTAGTAACACCATCGTTGAATGCCGCACCACCATTAGAAACTCTAATTTCGAATGGATGCCCAACAGCGTTAACATTAAAGATATATGTAAAGCCACGAATAAGGTGAATAGTTGGATCAGCCACGCCATCGATAAGATAATCTGACGTTCCACTGTTTGTTACTACGAATGTTCTAGCGCCCTCAGCACCTTGTGTGCCTTGCGAACCTTGAATACCAGTTGTACCTTGAATAGATTGTGGACCCTGTACACCTTGAACACCCTGTACGCCTTGGATGCCTTGAACACCTTGTACGCCTTGAGTACCCTGTGAGCCAGCTTCGCCACGAGGAACAAAGTTGATTAATGTTTTGGAAGGATGTGATGTGTCAATAACATCTGTTTGCCAATCGTTATTAGGCAGTCCATATTGACCTACATAAACAATGTCAAACCAACCAAATGTTTTGCCTACACCATCCCAAGTAAAGTTTGTGAATTCATATACAGCTTGGTGGTGACCACCTGGGCCATTGCCATCATCAAATGATTCAAGAACAATAAGACCCTTTGAGCCTGATCCTGCTGGAATGGTCTGTAACCAGTCGAACACTTCGTCAATATCATTAGTATAGTTATTTAAAGGAATGTCGTCAAGTGTTAAAACTGTTGCCAGAGTAATATCTGTGTTGTTCAATTTCCATTTGCTAGTTCCTGGGAATGTAGAAGGAGTTTGCTCGTTTAAGAAGTCCCACTCATATGTAAGACCACCGTAATGACCAACTGCACCTTGAACACCTTGATTTCCCTGTGTACCTTGTGCGCCTTGGAAACCAGCGCCACCTTGAACGCCTTGAACGCCTTGAATACCTTGAACTGACTGGATGCCTTGTGTACCTTGTGTACCTTGGATACCATTTGTACCCTGTGCGCCTTGTACACCCTGTACTGATTGTACACCTTGAACGCCTTGCAATCCTTGAACACCTTGTGTCCCTTGGAAACCAGTATCACCCTGTATTCCTTGAATTCCTTGCGTACCTTGAATAGATTGTGGACCTTGAACACCTTGGAAACCCAAGTCACCTTGAATACCAGTTGTGCCTTGAATGCCTTGAACACCTTGGACGCCTTGGAAGCCACGATCACCTGATATATCAAATGCTACGATACATGGTAGTGAAATATATGTACCTGGGTTAGAAGGTAAATCCTCAGCAACGAAATCTTCTTTTAGACCATTACCACTTAAATAAGTAACATCTAAATCAAAGTAATTGCCATCATCAGTAAGTCCCTGTATTGAGAATATCGCATACTTACTAGGATTATCACGTAATGTGAATTTCATATAACCTTTATTAGTAGAGCTAGATGAACCTATAGCGTTAAAGTAAGCTGTTAAATCAATATTAAATGTATCGCTATCAGCAATCCAAAGTTTAGTTGCACCAGTTAATGCGCCAGTATCGGCTGCTGGAGAATTGAATACCATAAATCCAGAAGTAGCTGGACTTGGTTCTGCAAATGTGTGTCCTACATTATATTGAACAACCATCCCTGAGTCATCGCCTGAGAAACCTTGAAATCCTACATCACCTTGGATACCAGTAGTACCTTGGATAGACTGAGGACCTTGAACACCTTGGTTACCAAGTAGACCTTGAACGCCTTGATTTCCTTGAACGCCTTGAACGCCCTGTACACCTTGGACGCCTTGATTTCCTTGGATACCTTGAACACCTTGAATACCAGTTGTTCCCTGAGGACCCTGTACGCCCTGATTACCACGGAAACCACGAGAACCTTGAATACCTTCTTCACCGATTGTACCTTGTAGACCCTGTACGCCTGTATCGCCTTGGAAACCTTGTACACCTCTAAAAGAACCAACATTTACCCAGTTAGTTCCATCATATACCCAAAGTTCATCATCAGCCTCATCAATAGCCGCTTGACCAGTTGTGACACTAGGAAATGCAGTATTAAGAGTTGCTTGTGGATCGCCACCTGTGTCAACATCTGGTACAGAACCAATAACGTCAAAACCTGGACCATACGTACCTTGTAAACCTTGAATACCATCATCGCCTTGGATGCCAGTTGTACCTTGAATACCAGAACCAACAGCATTCCATGCCGTACCATTCGATACATATATTAAGCCATCGCTTCCATAAGCTATAGCACCTTTGTATGGGGCTGGATCAAGTTGGATGGGGACTGCCTGCGGCTGACCCTGACCAATTATCCTACTTCCACTTATAGATTTAAACGGCATTATACATCATCCTCTTCAGATTGTCCTAGAGTAAATG